>OBUS01000021.1_pt1 | contig 224969 bp, 213 predicted proteins | sample 1475921 | NCBI WGS metagenome assembly OBUS01 (sample SAMEA2579948, study PRJEB22360) | human gut metagenome | reverse complement strand
ATATAGAAATTTTAATAAATAATTTTTAAATCAATAAAATATTATATCAAAAAAATAGAAGAGCCAAAAACTTAACTCTCCTACTTCTTCCATATAACTAATATTAATATTTTAAATATTAATATAACCAATTAAAATATTTAACATACAAAAAACAGTTAAATACTCCAATTTTAAATAAAGACAATATTGTCTTTATAAAACTATATTTGCACTCATGTCACAGATAGTTTTTCGAGCATTCTCTCCTATAATGCTTACGAAATAATTTATGGTTATACAATAAGAAAGCTATTGACTATTAAAATTAATAAGAAAAATGTTATAATTAATATTTCCGGTATATACTTTTCTTCACTTAACAACATTCTAAAAACTATTAGTTAATTTTATAAAGCTTAACGACTTTGGTACAGTATATTTAGAGTTACTCTTCTAAACAGAATTTTTTACACATTATATTTACTAAACTTTAGTAATTACAGCACTTACTAAATATTCTCTATCATTGACTTTTATTTGAATATCATCAGTAAAGCCAAAATCATTTGATCCAATTTCAATTTTTTTTCATCATCATTAAGAAACACAGTCCCATAATATGAATTATCATCACATAGACTAATTTTATATTTCCCAGCCTCTAAATCCACTCCAACCTTAAATACGCCATTATTTTAAAGATTTAATGTTGATCGCTCATCAACAAATAACACTGTTTCATTAGATTGATATGTCAAGCCCATATCTTCGTAATTTTCATAAAAAATAAATACTTGACCTACTTTTTATTTCTAGCAAATGCATCAACACTTGCCTCAAGATTTTCTCCATATTCTGTTGCATACCCAGCAGCTTCTAAAACTTACTTTATTTCTGAATTAGTTTTTAATTCTGAGCTGTTTGAGCCACTCGAATTATCTGATTTACTACTGCCCCCAACCATTCCAATACATAAAAATAGTACCAATACAATTGAACTTATTGTAATCTTCAGATAAATACCCATATCTTTGAATCATGGTAAATAGAATATATTATCAAGATTTCATACTATAAAGCATATCTATCTAAAATATTCTTTAAATAATTTTATTAGACTCTTTTCTAGACTTTCTGAAACATATAATAAAAATCAACGCAATACTTAATTAAACTTATAAATATTCTCATCTAAAAAAGTTGAACTCTTTTGAACTTCAGCCTCAATATAAGCCTGACCATACTTTTCAATCGCTGTAGGTAAACTACTAAAAAGATTTGTACCTAAAGCTAACTTATTTCCATCTACTTTAAATCCCATAGCTGCTAACGTAGTTGGAAACATATCTAAATGACTGAACTGTCTGTTTTTTATATTATTACTCGATACTTTAGAATTAATAAAACAGTTATATGTCGTTCTAACATAATCAGCAGGAATATCTTTAGTATATTTAACCGCCATAGTATTATGATCACCAACTAAAACAATTGTTGTATTTGCAAACCAGGACTGTTCCTTACACCATGAGATAAAATTATTTACTTGTTTTGATTGACAAGCATAAATATTCTCATATCTATTTGAATAGGTATTCGGACAAAGTGAACATTTAATTCCATCGGTTGTATGGCAATCTATTGTTGCCATTGTAAAATTAAATTTTTGACCACTATTGACTAAGTTAGTTATCTCCTCCTTAGCAATTCTAAATAAGCCCTGATCATTTATTCCCCACTCGCACACTTCACCTCGTTGCACTCGTCCATCATTCTTAAGGGCTTTATAATCTACGATCTTATAGTTTCCATGTTGTTCGAACAGCTTATCAGTCCCCGCGAAAGTCGCATTACCTCCAATACAAAATTCCTGAATATAACCATTTTCCGCAAGAATATCACCAATCATTTTTGCTCCCGGCATAAATTTAGCATAATTACTCATATCATTAGCTACTTCTGATTTTAATGGCAAGCCTGATGACTGCCCTACCATTGAAGCTATCGTCCAAGTAGTTCCAGTAAACCCCAAAGCCCCTCCAGCTTTGTCAGTATTTGAAAAACTAATATTCTCATTGGCTAATTGAGTCAGCTCAGGTAAACAATTAATTTCTTTGATACCGCCATTAACAACATCCATGAACGTATTTTCATAAGACTCTAAATATATATATATTAAATTATTAGGATTCTCACCAGAAACTGCAACACTCGTTGGATCAGCATAAATAAGTTCTGGATCTCCGTCCGAAACCTCTTTCTTTACAGCAATCTTTTTCGGCTCATATATTTCCGTTTTTTGATTACTTTTGCGCAAATAGTCAAATACCCCAAAATTACTTTCTGCCATAGATAACGCACCTGCCAATAAAACAACTCCTAAAACCCATAGATGACGATTAATCACATATAAAAATCTTGGTTTCACAAATCTATTTGCCCAATATTTTCTTATCAAATAGTAAGAAATTAAAACAATTACCATTATTACCAAAGAAAAAACAAGTGATTCTAAAATCCAGCTAATAATAATACCATGATCAGTACTTGTTGTCGGAGCTAATACAGTAAACAACAACTGATCCATATCTACTTTTCCAAAAGTACGATTACACCACAATACCGAAGTACAAATCATTAACGATAAAAATAAAAAAATACTAAATATAATTATTGATACAGCTCTATGCCTTTTACTCATTACTATCACCAAATTTAATTTTAACATAATCTTTAACAATTTCTAACAAATTTCTAACACAATAATATATTCGTTTCTAAATTAGATTAAAAATTTATTTTTCTTTAAAAAAACAACACTTCACCTTATAATATAACTATGGAAAAACTATATTCAACTGGTGAATTTGCGAAAATGGCAGGGGTCACCTTAAGAACAATCAGATATTATGATAAAATCGGTCTTTTAAAACCAACAAAAATTCTTGATAACGGATATCGCCGCTATTGCAATCGTGATTTAATTACCCTTCAAAAGATCCTCTCACTAAAAGAATTAGGATTCTCACTTGAAGAAATTTATCCTCTTATTCAAGATAATAACCAGGATAACTTTAAAGAGTCGATTAAACTGCAAACCAATCTAATTGATCAGAAAATCAAACATTTAACCAATCTAAAAGATTCTTTAAAAGCAACAGAGCGTCTAATCAATAAAAAAAATATCGCCTGGGACAAAATTATTGAACTGATCCGCTTATCAACAATTGATGATAATCTTGTCACGCAATATATGAATGCTAAAAATCTTGATACACGAATCAAACTGCATGACAAATTTTCAATAAACCAGCAAGGCTGGTTTCCCTGGATTTTTGAACAAATTGATTTTTCCACCGTGTATCGTCTATTAGAGCTCGGTTGTGGAAATGGTAAATTATGGGAGAACAATACATATAATCTTCGTAATCGAGAAATCTTCTTATCAGATAATTCTGAGGGAATGATAGATGAAATTCGTCAAAAACTTGGAAATGATTATAATTATATTGTTGCAGACTGCCAAAGTATTCCTTTTAAAAATAACTACTTTGATACAATTGTTGCTAATCACATGCTTTTTTATTTAAAGGATTTAAAACAAGGTTTAACTGAAATAACTCGTGTCTTAAAGAATAATGGTACTTTTTATTGCACGACCTACAGTAAATATCATATGCAGGAAATTAGCGAACTTGCTCAAAACTTTGACTCACGTATCTCTTTATCTGATGATCCTCTTCCTGAACGTTTCGGTCTTGAAAATGGTAAAGATATTTTAAAAAGCTATTTTAATTATGTGGAATTAAAAAAATATGAAGATTATTTGTTAATAACTGAAGCCCAACCACTTATCGATTATATTCTTAGTTGTCATGGTAATCAAAACGAATACCTTGGTAATCGACTAAAAGAATTTAAAATATATATCGAAGATTTAATCAAAGAATCCCAGGGGATTAAGATCACCAAGGACTCTGGTTTATTTATTTGTACGAAGTAAAGCGACTCTTTTAGGAGTCGCTTTACTTTTTAAATTGGTTCAGGAGCCTCTAGATACCGCTCCGCATAACATGTACAGATCATTCCCGTAATGGCTGCTAATGAATATGGATGACTGGCATAGTCATTAATACTTTCATAGCGAATATAGTAATCTACATAGGGAATTTCAATATCCGAATTACAAGTAATTAAATATATTTTAGGTTTGTCATTAGTATTTCTAAATAATGTCTTTCTTTCAAAAGCTCGTTTAAAATAAGTACCGGATTCTGATAAAATAATAATCAAATTACTACTATCAGCATTATTGATATATTCAATTTGATCACTATATTTCATTGATGTATGAATAAATTTATGGCATGTTTGAAGATCATATTGTAAATTTTGGGCAACACTTTGTGATTGCATATATCCAAAGGCTGCAACATTTGAATAATTCGCAATATCAGTTACCAATTTATAAATATCTTTTTCGTTAATTGTTCTCTTTAATAATTGTAAATTTTCTATAACCCCTTCAACAAAGGATTGACCAGGAACCTCTTTTTGATAACTTTGATAATAGAATTTATTTTTGGCATACTGGTGAGCTGGCTGGTACTTTGCAATTTGACTTTTTAACTCATTATAATCTCGTAAGCCAATATCACGGCAAAACCTAGAAATACTAGAATTAGACACATAGCACTCTTTCGCTAATTCGGTTATGGAGATATCCTCCAGAGCCCGCATGTTCTCTAAAATATATTTAGCAATTCGATAATTATTAGAATTAATTAATTCGCTATTGATCGTTGATAACAAGATAATCGTTAAATTATACATACCAGTTCCACCCTTCATAAAATCTATTAATAATTCAATAGTATATCATGAACAGTTAAAATGTCTAATTTTATTTTCTAATTACTACTGTTCTTGCTAGTTTATCATGAAAAGATTGTGATAAAGGATTAAAATACGCATAAATAATTGAAGCGAGGGTTATTGCATACGCTCCATATTTAAGAATCGGAATAATCTCGGCTGTAATCAATAAGCCAATTAATTTACGGATATACGTGGCTGAAACGACAATCCCACCTTCTATTACTACTGCACCAATGATTTCTCTTAAAAACATTGTTTTTGTATCCACTTTTTGTCCATCAGTTTTAACAACTTGTAGTTTACAAATTTTCTTTCCTAAAGTTTGACCTTTCCATATATATGTCGGAACAGCAAAATAATAACAAATCCCAACAACTACAACAAACAGACCATAGATCATTCCTATTTTATAGCCATATGTTTCTAGTTGAAAAGAATATGGTTGAATATAGTCCTTACCCCTAAGAAAAAAAGTTACAGGAATAGCGACAATCATATTACTAATGTACCAGTCAATGACCATTGCTAAAAAACGCTGAAATCGCAACTTAGCAATATCGTAGCCTTTTATCTCTACTTTTCTTTTATTATCTCTTTTTTTACTCATTTTTCTTCTCCAATAAATTTTTAAAATAAAAAGAGATTTAAAATCTCTTTTTGGTGTGTAAGTTTATCTTTATCCTTGATTGTATCAACTTTTAATAAATTAGCTATTTTCTTCAGCTAATTTCTGTTTTTCCATTAATTTAAAGAATGGATAATAAAGTAGCATATCCAAAATAATTAAGATAATAACCATGATTCCCGCTTTGATATCCATACAGCCCAAGGCTGCGCCAATCGGTGCCGGAGTTGTCCATGGAGTCTCAACTACGCCCTTTCCAACAATATTTAAAGCCATACAAGTATAAGCAATAATTGTATTAATTACCGGTACAAAAATAAATGGTATCATCATTAACGGATTCAAGACCATTGGTAACCCGAAGATGATTGGCTCATTGATATTAAAAATTGCTGGTCCGATTGATAATTTACCTAATGTCTTTAACTCTACTGATTTTGAGCGTAACAAGAGAATACATAAACCTAATGTTGCACCTCCGCCACCAAGTGTAATTACATAAGACCAAAATGGTTGAGTAAAGAAATTGACAATTGGCTCACCAGCTGAAAAAGCAGTGATATTTGCCATTAAATACATTTGCATAAACGGCAGTCTGATTGGCTGCGTAATACTTGCACCATGTAAACCAAAGAACCAGAAAGTTTGAGCAATAATTGTAATTAAACAAATTCCAAGTAATGAATCTAATCCTGAAATTGCTGGTGCTAAAATCGTCATGATCAAACTAGGTAATAATTCACCACTAATATTTTGAATAATCAATGATAAGCCATAGAAGACTCCCATACAAACAAATAGTGGTAAAATTGAATCAAATGATGAAGCGATTGCTGGAGGAACTCCCTCAGGCATCTTAAAACGAATATTTTTCTTCAACATCACCCTCATTATTTCAACACAGCCGATAGAAACAATAATAGCAGTAAAAATACCTTTAGCATCTAGGTAGGTCGTAGGAATAAAACTAGCTGCCTGTGCTAATAGATCATTAGTGTTGGCCCCCTCACTAATTGCACTAGTCAATACCGCAGTTGTTGTTGGTGCACAAATCAATAAAAATACTGTGGTTGAAACAATCGCTGCATTTAATCCTGACATTTCATATCTTTTAGCCAAATGATATGCGATCGCGATAGCAACAAATAGCCCCATTAATGCCATTGTCATATTGTACGGCAGTCGCAAAGCCGTTGCATTGGCCTGAGCCCAATTATACCAGCCAATTAATAGATCACTAATTACTCCCCAATCCGGTAAACTCTTTGGCGTAAATGGTGGAGTTGAAATAATTAAACAAAAACCACCTAAAATCGATAATGGAATCGCCACTACCATACCATCACGAATTGCTGCCAAATGACGCTGGTTCCCAAGTTTATTAGCAATTGGAACTAAAGTCTTATTGGCAATCTCATTGAATTTTTCAATAAAATTCATATTTTAATTCCTCCCTTCTTTTAACCTCCCCATGATTATATAAACTCAACCAGTCTATAAACAATTATTTTGCATAATTGCGAAATAATTTCCAATATTTGGAAATCACTAATTATTTTAGTTGAATTTATGATAAAATGAAAAAATAGCTAAAAAAGTTATTTTAAAAAATATAAATATTATTAATTATTTTACCAAAATTACCTTGACCTAATATCTTTATTGCCTTAGAATAGCCTTTGTGTAAGCTTTACTTCTTTATCCAAGATGTTTCATAAAATATGAAAATCAAGGAGAAAGATTATGAAATTAATTATTGAAGATTCAAAAGAAAAAATGAGTGAAAGTGCGATGCAAATTTTACTCGGAACAATGATGCAAGATAAGCGTGTAAATATTTCACTAACCGCTGGTCGTTCACCCGAATTATTATATAAAATGATGATTCCATATGTTAAAGATCAAGCAAAATTCGCTGATGTGCAATATTATTTATTCGATGAAGCCCCATATATTGGAAAAACAGCTAAAGAAGATGGTGAAAACTGGAAAGAAATGCAAAAAGTGTTTTTTGAACCAGCTAATATTCCTGCCGATCGAGTTCATATCACTACTATGGACAATTGGGAAACCTTTGATGAACAGATTCGTAATGCCGGAGAAATCGATGCAATGCTGATTGGGTTAGGATTTGATGGTCACTTTTGTAGTAACTGTCCTCGCTGTACACCAATGGACAGCTATACTTATGCATTAGAACGCAAAATTAAAAATGCGGTTAATCCCGCTTATGCTGATAAACCCCAACAACCGGTAACTTTAACAATGGGTCCAAAGAGTTTGATGCGAGTAAAACACCTAGTAATGATTGTCACAGGTAAAGAAAAAGCAGAAATTTTAAAGCAAATGCTTGATTCACCAATCACTGACGAATTACCAGCTACCATTTTAAAACTGCATCCTAACTTTACGGTTATTTGTGATCAAGATGCTGCTTCATTACTAGATTTAAATAACTATAAAAGATTATAACAAAACGGCCTATTGTAGTGTCCCGCCTAAAGTTAGACTGACTTTAGGCGAGCGCTGCATATTAGCCGTTTTATTTATTTTCATATTTTTTTGCACTTGAGAAGCCTTTTCCCCTAACCTCATTTACCTTATTGATAATCATAAAGGCATCAGGATCGATGTCATAAACATAATTATTTAACTGGGTCAACTCTCGATTATTTACAACTGTTAAAACTACTGGGTACTGATTATGCTTAAAACCCGTCTCACTATGAATCAGTGTAGTTCCCCGATCAAGAACACTAATAATCTTTTCATTTATCTCATTAAATTTAGCGCTAACTATTTTGACTTGCATCTGTGATTTTCCAATAACCAATACTTTATCTAAGACAACAGTATAGATCAGCACTAGCAAGATTCCATAAAAAACCATTTCTCGATTACGAATGACCATTTGTCCTAGTAAAATAATAAAATCAAAACCATACATACTTACTGAAATAGGAATACCTAATTTTTTATTTAGGATCAATGGCGGTATATCCATTCCTCCAGTACTAGCTCCACAACGAATTACTAACCCGATCGCTGTACCAATCATTAATCCCGCTAAAATAACGCATAATAATGTATCTTTACTCATCATTTCATTTTTAAAAACACCTTGAAGAATCCCTAAAATGAATGGATAGTAAAAAGAACTGATCAAAGTCGTTAAAGCAAACTTTTTCCCTAATACTTTCCACCCAATTAAAAACATACTGACATTAAAAATTGAAACAAAGACAGTTATTGAAAATCCAGTCGTCGCATTTACTAACAACGCCATCCCTGTTGTTCCACCTGTAATTAAATTATTAGGTAAAATAAACATCGTTACTCCTAAAGCATAAATTGTATTACCTAATAATATTCCGATTATATTTCTGATATCTTTCATTTTCTCACTCTTTCATCATTACTTTCAACTTTATCTATTTTAAATCATAATTGTTTTTTATACAATACAATTACTAATTAATTCTTTTAGACATCTTTTTAGTACTAAAAACTTTAATATCATTATACAATAACACTTGACCCTTACGTTACGTAATGGTTTAAGATTATGATGAAATAAAGGAGGCTTTTTAATATGAAAGGTATTGTATTAGCTGGAGGATCTGGAACAAGATTATATCCTCTAACTCAAGTAACAAGTAAACAATTATTACCAATTTATGACAAACCAATGATTTATTATCCATTAAGTATTTTGATGGAAGCTGGAATCAAAGATATCCTAATCATCTCGACACCTGATGATACTCCTCGTTTTGAAGAACTATTAGGTGACGGCAGCCAATTTGGGATTTCACTTCAATACAAAGTACAACCCTCTCCTGATGGATTAGCTCAGGCATTTATTCTTGGTGAAGAATTTATTGATGGTGAAGGATGTGCAATGGTCTTAGGGGATAATATTTTCCATGGTCATGGCTTAGGTAAACGTTTAAGAGAAGCTGCTAATAAGTTTAGTGGAGCAACCGTATTTGGATATTATGTTGATGATCCTGAGAGATTTGGGGTTGTTGAATTTGATGAAAATGGTAAAGCTGTTTCACTAGAAGAAAAACCAGCTAATCCTAAATCTAATTATGCTGTTACAGGGCTATATTTCTATGATAAAAATGTTGTTGAATTCGCTAAAAGTATTAAACCAAGTGCCCGTGGCGAATTAGAAATTACTGATTTAAATAAAATCTATCTAGATAATGGTACTTTAGATGTAACTTTATTAGGACAAGGATTTACCTGGTTAGATACAGGAACTCATGAAAGTTTAGTCGATGCAACTAACTTTGTTAAAACTGTAGAAACTCATCAAAACCGGAAGATTGCATGTCTTGAAGAAATCGCTTATAATAACGGGTGGATTTCCAAAGACCAGCTTAATACATCATATGAGTTGTATAAGAAAAACCAATATGGTAAATATTTAAAAGATGTATTAGACGGTAAATTTATAGATCAATAAGAGGTAGACAAATGAAAAAAATTGAAACTAAAATCCCTGGTGTGGTTATCATTGAGCCAGATATTCATGGTGATCACCGCGGTTATTTCATGGAAACATATTCAACAAGTAATTTTCATGAATTAGGAATTGATAATGTCTTTGTTCAAGACAACATGTCTTTTACAGCAAAAAAAGGGACTTTAAGAGGCTTGCATTTCCAAAATGATCCAATGGCCCAAGCTAAATTAGTTAGCTGTACTAAAGGAACTGTTATTGATGTCGCTGTTGATATTCGTAAAGGTTCTCCAACTTATAAACAATGGGTTGCAGTAGAGTTGAGTGAAGAAAATAAGAAGATGTTCTTTATTCCTCGAGGATTTGCTCATGGTTTCTTAACATTAACTGATAATGTTGAATTTAGATACAAAGTAGATAATTTATACTCTAAAGAACATGATCGGGGAATTCGTTACGATGATCCTTCGGTCAATGTTGATTGGGGCGGATTATTAAATGGAATTGAACCAATCTTATCAGATAAAGATAAAAATGGTCCTACATTAGATGAAAGTGATTGTAATTTTAAATTTGAAGGAGATAAATAAATGAAAATTTTAGTAACAGGTGGAGCAGGTTTCATCGGTGGAAACTTTGTTCACTATATGGTTGAAACTTATCCAGAAGATATGATCGTTAACTTAGATTTATTAACTTATGCTGGAAACTTAGAAACTTGTAAACCAGTTGAAGGTAAACCGAATTATAAATTTGTTAAAGGTGATATTGCTGACCGTGAATTCATCTTTAAGTTATTTGAAGAAGAAAAATTTGATGTTGTTGTTAACTTCGCAGCAGAATCACATGTTGATAGAAGTATTACTGATCCTGAAATCTTCGTTAAAACAAATGTTATGGGAACAACTACTTTATTAGATGCAGCTAAAGAATTTGGAGTAAAAAGATATCATCAAGTATCTACTGATGAAGTATATGGTGACCTACCTTTAGATCGACCTGATTTGTTCTTTACTGAAACAACACCATTACACACATCTAGTCCTTATAGTTCATCAAAAGCTTCTGCAGATTTATTTGTTTTAGCTTATCATCGTACTTTTGGATTACCAGTAACTATTTCTAGATGTTCAAATAACTATGGTCCATATCATTTCCCTGAAAAGTTAATTCCATTAATGATTTCAAGAGCTTTAGCTGATGAAGAATTACCAGTATATGGTAAAGGTGATAATGTTCGTGACTGGTTACATGTATACGATCACTGTGTTGCAATTGACTTAATTATTAGAAAAGGTCGTGTTGGTGAAGTTTATAATGTTGGTGGTCATAATGAAAGAACTAATTTAGAAGTTGTTCAAACTATTTTAAAAGCTTTAAATAAACCTGAATCTTTAATCAAATATGTTGAAGATCGTAAGGGGCATGATCGTCGTTATGCTATTGATCCAACTAAATTAGAAACAGAACTTGGATGGAAACCAAAATATAACTTTGATACTGGTATCCAACAAACCATTCAATGGTATTTAGATAATAAAGAATGGTGGCAAAATATTCTTTCTGGTGAATATCAAAACTATTTTGAGAAAATGTACGCTGGAAAAGTAAAATAATTGTTATTTAAATTAAAAATTGTTGAACATAAATGAGTTCAACAATTTTTTTATTATCAAATTAATTAAAATTTGAAGATTTTTGGTTCTTCTGTAAAAGAACAGATTTTTGCAGTTACATTACGAAGATAAAATACTTCTGTATTTCCATCTCCAGGCTGATACATTTTTTGCAATGATGGATAGGCTGCTAACATATGTTTTTGTGCATCAATATTATTATCAAGATAAGCAGTTGCTTCAATTCTAATCCATTTTCCATCATCCATAGCACAAATCTCTATTTGAGGATTCTCTTTAATTTGTCGCGAAACAGCTTTAACTTTACCAGTTTGGATATACAATCTATTATTATACAAATCAATTGTCCCAAATGGCCTAACCCGCGGTTTATAACCCTCAACAGTAGCTAAATAATAAGTTCCACATTTCTTCAAGAATTCATAAACTTCATTCATACCAGCTCCTCCTTATAATATATATTTTACTCCCCTCAACTCATTAGTACAATCTAATCATTATAAACTTAGTTAAATCATTATATTAGTTATAATTTTATTCTTTAATCTCTCTTATCAGCATTTATAATAAATAATTTAAAATAATTAAAATTAAAAAAGCATTCCTTTAGTTTAACTAAGAAAATGCTTTTTAATAATTTTAATAATGAATAAAAACTGGATCATTCATTCTAATCAGCTCATATAATTTTTTGGCATCCTCTTCTTGAAGATTCAAACATCCATGTGATCCTTTTACTTTATACAGATCTGGAGTCCAATTTGCCCAGTCGCTTCGATCCAAAGCATGATATCCAGTTCCTGTCCACATAATTCTAATCCAATATTTAACCGGAGTCTCATAATCTTCGCCAACTAAAACTTTCTCTGGTTTTTTCTCTTTGATATACCATACCCCTGTACGTGTGATACGATCATTTTTCTCAGTTGGTAATCCACTTACACAAATACAAGAATAAGCTAATTGACCATCACGATACACGTATACTCTTTGTTCAGTTAAATCAATTTCACTATAATTTTGAGTATCCCAATCATTTTCAAAGTTTTCATAATCTTTTTGATATGCCTTATTAGAATAAGTTGGTTCTAATTCCGTTGTTAAAGCTTTTTGATTCTTTTTACTTTGCTCACTGAGGTAGGCCTCAATTAATTTACTGTCCGTTTTTTCAGTAATCGCTGCTTCTACTTGTTTAACGATCTTTTCATAATCAAGGCGCCAGCCATAGTCACCACCTGAAATCTGAATCACGTTTCCATTATGAGTCGTAAAATTACGTTTCTTTCCAACTGTCTTATAGCGCAAACAAAATTCTTCAATCCACTCACTCATTGCTTCTTTATCAAGGACAACTTCACCTTTATCATTACAGCTTAACCAGTTTTTAATATCATCTGGTGTCATCGTCTCAACTTTGCCTTCTCCCATATCCCAGTTGATCCAATTTAATAGATAATTATTATACGTATTCAACATCTCTTCTAAATGCTTATCACTAATATCACTAACTGGCTGTTGATAAACTTCTGCATATTTATCTTGATCAGTTAAATCAATCTTTGTAGTTAATTTACTTATTGACGTTGTAATTAAGTTACTAAATTTTTCGAGATTTAGTTCATTTCCAATTGTTGCTTTAACCATTTTTCCACTCTTCGTTGTTTCATCGTATTCAATATGAGCATTTGTTGACTGCACAATTTGATATTCTTCATTCCCATTGATAAGCACTGAACCATTAACTATTTCACTTAATTTATTTTGATCATAAGATATTTTTAAATCAATATCATGGTTGTAACCACTAAAAATCCCAAAAATACTACGTTGACTGCGATGATTTTTATAGTCACTTTCTAGATTTTTTTCAAAATCTGCACTTAAATTAATATCTTTCCCTGCAATCGTAAGCTTTTGATTTCCCTCTGCCCCTATTTCCAAAGCATAACTTTCAATCTGGTTCTTTAATACATTTTTACTTTCTTCATAAGTCATGCTTGATACATCGATTCCATTAATAGATGTATTAGGATACCACTTATCACGATAATAAAATGAAAAAATAGCAAAGACAACAATAACTCCTATAATTACTCCACCAGTAATTTTAACACTCTTTTTTAATTTTTTTATCTTCTTAATAAACGCCAATCTACTTCTCTCCTTACAACAACAAACCTTAAATTTTATTTCATTATAGCACAAATAATATCGGTTTCAATCAATTCGCTTAATTAACAAAAAAATCAACAATCTTAAATAAATTTAACAAATTTAACATAAAAAGCCGACTATAATCGTCGGCTAACTTAATCCTTTTACATCAGCTTCAGTAAGTTTTTTACCAGCTTCAATTTTATCAATTACTTTACGAATATTTTGAATTGATTTTTTATAAGGGATTGTAATATATGTTTTCTTCCCTTTTTGCGAATATGTATCATATGAAATAGCCCCATCACCAGTTACTTGAACATTGAACATTTCCCAATTGGCCATATCATCTAACTGCATATTAACTAATGACTTGATATCATCACTTGACATATCAGTTTCAAAACTTCCCTCAACAGCTGCTAAAATATTGCTATAGTTAGTAATAATTTTCGGTGACATTGCTTTTTTCAACATTGCTTTTAATAACCGCTGCTGATTTTTACCACGATCAAAGTCTCCCGATGGTAGAGCATAACGTTCCCGAACAAAACATAATGCTTGATCACCATTTAATTCATTGACACCTTTTTTTATCTTATAATTACCATGTAATGTTGTAAATTCATACGGTGAGTCTACTTCCACTCCCCCCAAGGCATCAATAATGTTTGTAATTCCACTAAAATTAGTTTTTGCATAATAATTGACTTTTAGATCTAAAAAGTCTTCTAGTGTCTGAATTGTCTCATTAATTCCATACATTGCTGAATGGGTAATTTTATCCATCTTACCATTTTTATGCAGATTGACTTGAGTGTCTCTAGGAACACTAACCATCAATACTTGTTTTTCCAATGGATTGACACAAACAACAAGATTTACATCCGCACGAGAGATAGTGTTAACTGAACCATATGTATCAATACCAGTTATATAGACAATAAAAGGATTTTCAGTAACATCTGTCTTTGTTGTTACTGCTTCTAATTTTTCTTGAACTTCCATTTTATAAACAACTTTAGTTTCATCTTCAAAACTTTCGTGATTAGTTTCCAACACACCTAAATATGACTGATCAGCAACAATACAATCTACTTCACCTTTATACAGAGCATCTGCTAAATCAGCATAATCACTATAATTTTTCTTTTCAGGTTCTTTACCGATTTTTTCTTGTACTTGTGCTAAAGCATCGGTAATACTAGATACACTAGTTTTATTTTCTACTCCGATTGTTTTTCCTTTCAAATCTTCAACTTTATTAATTTTTCCTTGCTTCATTGCATATACTGCAATAACTCTAGTTTGTGTAAATGCACTTGTAATATTACTTAAAAAACTATTACCCTGCGAAGCATACACGCTTCCTACGATCAATAGAGCAGATAAAGCAACACTTACGAACTTACTAATAAAAATTCTAAAGCCTTTTCCTGTTCTTCTTTTTCTTCGTGCTCCGGATGTAATCCAAATCATTTCAAGCAATAATAATGCTATTAAAACAATTATTAAAATTGCATAATACCTAGTTGGTAACATTTTCAATACATAAATATATCCTAAGAATACGGCTGAAGCAATTAACTGTATCGTTAAAATAATTCCTTTAGATGTAAGTTTAGAAAACATTCCTTTTTTCTTTTTCTTCTTTGCCATTCTCTCACCTCACCGAACACCTTTTATAATATCATATTGATTTGTCGTAGCATAGGTTATTTTGTTGTTAAATAGAAAGAGCTTCATAATGAAGCTCTTTAGTTTCCTAGCCCTTTTAAATCCTCTTCAGAAATAGTTCCACCTTGTTCTACCGTATCAATGATCTTCTTAATTTTTTTAACTTGTTTTTGATAAGGTTTCATTACATAGACCTCTGTCCCATACATTGATGCAGTTTTCGAAGTTTTATAACCTTCACCTTCTACTTGAACATTATAAACAGTCCAATCCGACATATCGTTTAACTGCATATTCAATAACGACTTAATTTCTTTACTTGACATATCAGTTTCAAAACTTCCTTCAATCGCAGTCAAAATATTATTAAAATTAGTGATTATCTTTGGTGACATTGCTTTTTCTAACATTGCTTTTAATAATTTTTGTTGATTTTTACCACGGTCAAAATCTCCATTTGGTAAAGAATATCTTTCCCGAACAAAGCATAATGCTTTATCCCCATCCATTTGGTTTTCGCCTTTAACAATGTTGTAATTACCATGTAATGTTGTGAATTTATAATCAGAATCGATTGTTACCCCACCAAGAGCATCTACAATATTTGTCATTCCACTAAAATTAGTTCTCGCAAAATAATTAATTTCAACATCTAAGAAATCTTCAATCGTACTAATTGTTTCACTTGTTCCATAGATTCCGGTATGAGTTAATTTATCCATTTTACCATTCTTATGCAATTGAATTTCACAATCACGCGGAATACTGGTCATCAAAATTTGTTTTGTTTTAGGATTAACAGTAACAATCAAGTTTACATCACTTCGAGCTACGGTACTAACACTACCATATGTATCAATTCCAGTAACATAAATTGTAAATGGGTTTTCTGTTACATTTGTTTGTTTAGTTGTAACACTTAACTTAGATTCATATTCATATGATTTAATAATTTTTGTTTCGTCATCAAAACTATCATGATTTGCTTCCAACATCGACTTATATTCTTGTCCAACAATAATAGCATCTACTTCACCTTTATACAGAGCATCGGCCAATCCGCTATAGTCATCATATTTAACCATATCTTCTTGTTCCCCAAGATCATTTTCCATATCAGCAATTGCTTTAGTAATCGTCGTTGTATCATGTTGATAAGATACACCAAATTTCTTTCCATCAAGATCACTTAATTTAGTTGCACTATTATTTTTCATTGTAATCACTGAAACTAAATATTTTTGTGTTGTTGCTTTAGTAACGGTATTAAAAAAATCATTTCCCCTAACAACATAACTTGATGCGAACATTAATAAAATACTCATTAATAAGCTAATAATTTTTGTAACGATTGAACGCTTGCTTTTTAAACCTTGATTAATTTTCTTTTGCCCGCTCCTCATGATAAAGAAGAAAATTATAATTAATAAACCTAATGCCCCTGTCGCTGGAATCAAGTATTTTAATGGTACTAGATCCAATTGAAAGATTAAATATGTAAACAATGCGGTTGCGAATAACTGCACTGCCAAAATCAAATACTTAGAAGTAATAAATTTAATAAACTTATTGTCTTTCATATAAGCCTCCTATATTCGCACTTTTTTACCGTTAAATAATATCATAATCTGTTTTATAATACAAATTTATGTCGAAATAAATAGAAATTTTAAGAATTTTGTAAGAAATATTAATCATTCATCTATGTTTATTAATAAACATGTTATATTATGGTCTTTATGTGATAATTTTAGCCACTTTTATCATAATCCTTCTTTCTCATGAATAATCCATGTTATACTAAAAATAGGAGGAATCCAAAAATGAAAAAGATATTACTGACGATATTATCACTATTTTTATTAACCGGGTGTTTTAGTTTTCGTGAAAAGTCTAATTCTCGACCAGCAATAACTATTGATACTGACTACTTAAGCGGCGATGCGAGTTATTTATACTATTATCAGTCTTTATCATCTAAAGAAAAAGAAATTTATGAAAATATTTATAATTGCATTCTTGATAATGCAAAAAAGGTCACAATCAGCAGTAATGATTATGAATTAGTTCAAAAAATAAATGATTATGTTTTATATGATCATCCCGAAATCTATTATCTAGATTATTTTGAGCTACAAAATCAAGTTGATATATGTAATTATATTCCCAGTTATTCATATTCTAAAAGTGAACGTGACACTTTAACAGCTCAATTAGAATCTGTCCGTGATGAATTAGTAAATTCGATTTCAAGTGAAAGTAGTGATTATGATAAATTAAAAAAAATTTATCAATTTGTAATTGAGAAGTGTCGATATGTTGATAATGCTAAAGATAATCAATATATTACTAGCTCGTTAATTTATGGTGAAACAGTTTGCAGCGGCTATGTAAAGGCTATTCAGTATCTTGCTGAAGCAGTTGGGATAAAAAGCGCCTATATCGTGGGTAAAGAAATTGGTGCTAGTGACGATGAAGCTTATCATGCCTGGAATTTAATTTATCTAGATGATGACTATTACTATCTTGATGCTACTTGGGGTGATTATGATAGCGAAGGCAATATTTTTGCAATGATGAACTATTTTATGTTTGATTCTGATGATATGTTGAAATTATATGAACCTCTTGATCAATATGAAATAACGAAACAAGGAAATTATACGTATTTCAAATATGAGAATCTTTATAACGAAAATTACAATAAAGCAGCATTAAATAAAATGGTAAAACAGTATAAACATGATAATATTGCCTGGATGGAATTTAAATTTAGTGACAGTTGTTATCAGGAAGCAAAAAAAAGATTGATTGATCAAGAGGAAATGTTTGACCTTTTCAATCCCTATACAAGTAAGCAATATACTGTTCAATATTTTTATTATGATAATTTAAATGTTTTAATTTTTAATCAAAAAATCGAATAATCAGCCGTTCGACACGACTCGTTATTATCCTTGAAAATTCGAGAATTCTTCACGAATTTTCACGAAAACTTTCTTGTTATAGGGAACTTAATTCCTTACTTTACTAAATCCCTAATTATCTATAAATAAACCCTTTTCTCTTTTATACTGTATAAATATAATAAATTTTGTCACTAAAACGAAAGGGGAATATAGAGATGACAGACGTTAAAAAGTATACAGTATACATTTTAGAAGAAAACAAGGATTTATTGAATAATATTAAGGACAGTTTAATTGCGACAAATAACTTTACCGTTATTGGTACTAGCGATAATGCAACAAGCTGTTTAAACTATTTATCTAATAATAATTGTGATTTATTAATTATTGATTTAATGCTTACCAACATTGATGGAATCGGTGTTCTAAATAAACTTAAGGAAGTAAATAGTCGTGCCTATAATAAAGTAGTTTGTATTACTAGCTTTACTAATCCATTAATTTGTGAAACATTAGAAAAATTAAATGTAAGTTATTGTTTTAAACAACCATTCGATATCAATTATTTTGCGACAACCTTAAATTCTGTAATGAAAGTTACATTAGAAGATATTAAAGGTATGTCACAAAACGAATCTGAAAAATATCAAAAAATTAAGTTAGAAAATGAAATTACAGATATCCTTCATGAAGTTGGGATTCCAGCCCACATCAAAGGATATATGTACCTAAGAACTGCAATTCTATCTACTTACTATAATATCGAATTATTAGGTCAAGTAACTAAAGTCCTTTATCCAGATATTGCCCGCTAATACAGTACTACCGCTTCAAGAGTAGAACGTGCCATTCGTCATGCTATTGAAGTTGCTTGGAACCGCGGTAATACTGATGCAATTGATGATATCTTTGGTTATACAGTCAGTGCAACTAAATCAAAACCTACCAATTCTGAATTTATTGCAATGATTGCTGATAAACTTCGTCTAGAACATCAAACAAAAGCGGCAAGCCGTCATAGTTACTTATAAGAGCGTAAGCTCTTTTTTTCTACCTAATTTTAGAAAAACTAATCTTTTTCTTATATCAATCATGGAGATCTCCATAACTGACATAAAAAGAGGAATTAAATCCTCGGATCGTTAACTTCCTTTATACTTTGATAATAACTCATCTACAATTGTTGAAATAAATTCAGAATTACATGTTTTACGTTTTGCCCGAAATCCAAATAGCTGCTCTAGCTCATCTTGACAACCACTTTCCCAAGTACATTTTAAAACATGACGAATCGACTGTTCAACTCGTGATGCCGTTGTTCCATAAGTTCTAGCAATACGCGGATATAATTCTTTAGTAATTTCTCCTAAAAGATTAATATTTCCACAAACTAAAACAATTGCTGTAACTAGATAATTATAGCCTTTTAAATGTCGTGGCATTCCCACTTTCATAAACGTATCATGAATTTCCTTTTTTAGAACTGTTTGATGATAATCGTCAATACCTAAATTATGTTTTAATCTAATTTTTAAGATACGATCAATGATTTCCATAAAATAGTTTAAATCAACCGGTTTCTTTAAACAGTAATCTACTGCTAAGCCTTCTAACATTTCAAATACTAGTGAGTTAGTAAAATCACTAATACAAATAACATGTTTTAAGGCTTTTGGATTGTTAGATCTTATATTCCCAATCACTCCAGCACCATCTATATTAGTCAAAATTAAATCAATTACAAGTAAATCACATGTATGCGTAGCTAAATAGTCTTCACATATACCACCATCATTAAAAGTTGCAATAATTTCATAATGATCATTACTTCTAATCTTATTGACCAGTTCCTCTTTCAACAAATGATTTTCTGTTAAAATCACAATACCTGCCTTATTATTCATTTTTAAATAACTCTGTGCCTAATACACTTCTCCTCACTTTTTTCCTTTATCCCATGTCTAAAAACCTATTTTTAAGCGCACTAAAACATCATATCCGAGCCTGTTTCATAATTTGCCAAGAACTTGTGATTTAATATTAATTTCATGTTCAAAGAACTCATTTATACACTCCCCCCTAACTTATCCCGAGTGCTAGTATAACAAATTTTTCCAATTTCGAACATAAAACTTATGTGTATATAGCAAATTAGCTAAACCAAATGGTTCAGTAGGCGTGACGAGGATGAATTTGAGAAACATTTCATCTGTAAAAATTGTACTTGATATTTTTCAAAGAAATATCTCTGAATCTCTCTTTCTTTACTTTTTAGGGTAAATCCAGATTTTTTTAGATAATTTACCCACTTCCGTTCATAATTTTTAATAACATAAATAGCATTTGGACGATCAATAGTTGGATAACTACTTAAAAATTCTTCTAACCGGTGATTATAGTAAGATCTTAGCATCTCAATTTGTGTAGTCAGCAAAAGCATTGATGAAGGTACCATGCACTCAACAAAAACTGCATGTGTTTTTCCACAGTGTTTACACATCACACGCTGGATTCGAATACAAATTTTATTAGTTGCAGTTTTATAAAATCTTGGATAACATCCAATCTTAACAAAACTCCCTTTGGCCCCACAACTACACTCCAGGCTTTTAAAATCAACATGATCTAACACTTGATCATATATTTCTTGAGTAAATTCGTTAATAAAATACTCGGCGCTATTAGCAACTGTTATCATTTTCTTTATCCCCTTAAATTATCCCTTTCTTTAAAATATCCTATTTTCATTAGAATTGCAATTATTTAGATAGTCAAAGTTTTTTAATTAAGTTAATTTTAAGGAGCTAAATACACAAATATAAAAGACAGTCAGTTTCTTTTTCTTTTCTTGACAATCTTAATAAACTTAAAAAGGGATAATTTTATCCCTTATAATTTTAAGCAAACAACTGTAGTATCCATTTGAAAAACGCTGGAAATACAGAATAATCAAAATCATTTGACCATCTAGCAAAGTCCGCTACTGTTGTTGATAAAACGCCTACCGTTAACGCTTGTCCAAATGACAATAACAGTCCAGCAACGACTCCAGCTAAAATAGCCCCACGCCAGCCTCCTGTAGAGTTTCCAAAAACACCTGCTGGTCCACCTCCAAAAAAGGTAGTAATAACCGGTGGTGTCAGGGCATACCAGCCAATTGCACCAAAGATAATCGTACACAATATAACTGTACCTAAACAACTTAAAAAACCTAGCATAACTGCAGTTGGAGCAAAGTTAAAAACGACAGGACAGTCTAATGCTGGTACTGCATTAGGTACAATTTTTTCAGAAATACCTTTAAACGCTTCTGTGATCTCTGAAACCATCATTGAAACACCATTCAATACAATTGTAATCCCCACTCCAAATTGAACGCCAGAAACAATCGCATATAAAATTGCGGGCTGTCCATTACTTAAATTCGCTTCGACATAATCAAAACCAGCCAAGCATACTGCCACGATATATAGGATTGTCATAACTAAAGCGGTAGAAACTGTAATGTCTTTTAAAAAGTTTAATTTAGGATTAATATTAATGTTTTCAGACGATTCATTTTTATGTTTTTTAAATAAATTTCCAACTAATGAACCCGTAATAACTCCGAATGTTGTGGTGTGACCATAGGCAAAATCATCACTGCCGGTAACCTTTCTCAAGAAAGGCTGGGCCAATGCTGGAGCTAAAGTACAGTAGATTCCTGTTAATAGACCACCAATAATAATAACTAACGTATTATTTGGATTAGCAAACACTTCTACAGCTACAGCTAAATAAACAAAGATCAAATAATATGTTTGATGTGCTGTTAAAAACACGTACTTAAATGGTGTAAATCTAGCTAAAATTAGATTTATAAAAAAACCAATAACCATAATAATTGCAATCGTCGATGCCCACTGTTCAGTAAATGCATTTGTTCCCATTCCAGTTGCAACTGTTTCAATCCCCATAATTTTTTCTAGCAGCGTAGCTATCGGCGTAACTACGCCTGCGATTGTGCTTGTTCCTACACTTAGAATTAAATAACCGATTCCCGTTTTGACTGATCCAGAAATAATTTTATCTATTGATTTTTTTTGTAAAATAAGACCAATCATCGCAACAATACTTAAGAAAATAAACGGCTGATTAAACACATAATTTTGAAAAATATCTACAATAACTTTAAATACTGACATAATCTCCCTCCTCTACAATAAATTCTTTTTTTCTAATAATTTTTTTATTTTTTCCTCTAATTCATTCATATCCATTAGATTATTGATTACAATAACATCCTCATAACAAGAACGTAATTCATCAGCAAACGATTCAAAAGTAAATACTGCATCGCACATTAGTCCTTTAGACATTGATAATCCTTTATTCTCAACTGTTACCTCTAATGGTAAAGCAAATTTTTTAAAAGTTTTATCAATATTCATTCTTAACAAAGTGCTTGTTCCGACTCCGGCACCACATACCGTGATAACTTTAAAACTTTTCATTTTTCATCCCTCTTTTGCATCATGTAATATTGTTTTTACTATTTTAGCTGGCTCACTTATGGATGTTCCGATAACAACTGCAAAAGCTCCTGCCTCTATACATTTCTTCATCTTACTACCGTCATTAATTCTTCCTTCGGCAATGACTCTTGATACTCCGGCTGTTTTTAGCTCTTTAATAATTTCATAATCTGGATCTGGTGATGGCACTGTTCCAAATATAATTGGATTTTTAGAATATGGCGTGTATCCTGATAAAGTAGTACCTACTGCATCAACTCCCGCTTTAGATGCTCTGATTCCCTCTTCCACTGTAGAAATATCTGCAATAACAAATAACTCTGGATATTTATTTTTTATTTTATTAACAAATTCTTCTAATGATAAATCATCATAACGTTCTCTTTGAGTGCCATCTATGGCTATACCATCAACGCCAGCTGCAACTAGCTGATCGACTTCATCCATTGTTGGTGTAATTCTAAAACTAGAATGAAGCGGATCATCTCCTTTATAGATTTTTTTAATACCAATAAGCGGAACATCTACAACTTCTGCAATTGCCTTTACATGTTCTAAATTTGTTCTTATCGCCTTAGCTCCTCCAGCAACACAACTTTGAGCCAGGCATTGAATTGCAATAGAATTGTCCATATAGGGATTTATTGCTGAATCAGCATAACAAGAAACTATCAGTCCCCCTTTAATAGCATCAATATTTTTATTATCCTTTAAAATATCTTGATAAGAACGGGCATTAAATATTTTATGTAAATATTTTCTATCCATTAGACATAGTGCCACTTCTTGAAACAGCTTTAAATGCTCCTCATCACTTTTAGCTGCAAGCGCTAACAATACTCGAACTGGATCATTAACAGAGTGTCCAAACTTCACTCCATTTTTAAAAGTTACTAAGCTAATACTATTTTGATACACATGACCATTTGGTCTTGCGTGAGCCAAGGCAACCCCTGGCATGACTACAATATAGGGGCCATTTTTTTCAATAATATTCACCATATCATTTATATACTGGTGATCAATATAGCCATTTTTCTCTAATAGATAACCAGCATAGACAATTGCTTCTTTCCAATCATGGCACTCTTTATAAAAATCCACACAATTCTCTTTTATATATTTAATCATATTTACTTACCTCATTAATCTGGTCTAAAACATAGTCTAGTTCAAAATAACGTTCTATCCCATTATTTCTTATATTCTCTAAAAATTTGATAAAATTATTTAATGCTTTCATGTGCGTATAATTATCTTTAGCCGCTAAACATAAAATAATATGCACTGGATCATATTTATCATGATTAAATTTGACACCATTTTTAATAATTAACAGACTCATTGATGTTTGATTAACCCCATAATCAATTTCTCCATGAATAAGGGCTATTCCTTCATCAATAACCATATATGACCCTGATTTTTTCACCGTATCTATCATTGATTTAATATAACATTCTGCAATATCTTGACTCTTAACTAGCATTTGTCCGGCACAGCAGACTGCAGTCTCCCAATGATCGACCGTATCACATAGTAGAACTTTATCAGCAGTTAAATATTCATTTAATAATGGCTGCAGTTTGATTCCTGCATCAATTCCTAAATCTTTAAAATATTCACTGAAATCATCGAAAAGCTGCTGATAGTTTACAATCTCGCAGTTTCTCTTAACAATACTTAAAATTCCATCCATAAAAGTATCACTTTCTTGAATATTTTGATGAACAATTTTTTCCATAGCATTTTCAATCAATCGATAATCACTCTCTTTTAAAATTACATTGACTTTAACAACCAAACACTGCATTATTTGTAGATCAATACTTGAAATAATAAAATCGATATTACTGAGATCTATATTTAAAATCCGTTCTTCAGTTACTGTTTTCTTCACAATAATATTTTTAAATCTCGAGCAGATCATCTCCTTCATTAAAGAAGCCGTCCCAAAACCATGAACACAAACAATTACAACATTATACACATCTTTAAAACGATTTTTTCTCTCTAAAGCGGCACAAAAATGAAGCGTTAAAAAAGCTATATCATCCTCTTTAATTCCTTTTAATTCCTTATAGCATAATTCATCAATTGTTTCTAATAATGCTATAAAAACTTCATGATAATTTTTCTTAATAACTGTCAAACTCGGATTAACAACCGGTACTTGATTTTGCAGTTTAAATACTGTAGGACCTAAATGGAGGGTTAAAGAATTGATCAATTCCTCATCTCGACTAAAATTTACATTAAGTTTTTCTCCTACTTTAAAGGCTAAAGTAGTTGCTATCATTTGTATATTAGCCCAATCATAGATAACATATCGCTTTAAAGTCGTATATCTAGCACTATTTAATAAGATCGTAATAATAGCAACTTCTGATTGTGACATCTTAATATTTAATGCCTGCATTATTTGTGAACAAATAAATTGAGCATCATGATATCCTTCTGTTTTTGAAATCTCAATCAAATAATCTTGATGTAGGATGATATCATACCCTAATTCTATTCTTGTCAAAGAAACAGCTAAATGGATACAAATATCTTTATATGATAAATAGGTTAATTTCTTTTCACTATGACTTTCAAAATCATTCATAACTTTAATAATGATTTTCCAGTATTTATCGAAGACCATTCGATAAATATTCTTTTCAATAAAAGTTATTGGTGTATATTGAAAGTGCATAAATTTATTAAAATCAATATTCTTTTCAATAACTCTAAAGAAACATGAGCGTATGTCTCTTTCGTCACCCTCTATATAACTGCCTTTTCCTGTTTTTACATTAATAGAAAAATCATATCCCTCATATTCTTGTCTTATCGAAAGAATATCTTTATCAATACTACTTTTACTAACATTCATTTCATCAGCAAAATACTGACTTGTGAGTGGTTCACTGCAACACCACATTGAAACTAAAATATAGCACTTTCTTTCAAACGGACTTATCGCATATACATAATTATCCAAATTCGAAATTTCTTTCATCAGTATCTCTTTTTCTTGATGAGTAATATTAAACTGAATCTTTCCATTTCTTATCATTATATTTTTTTTAATATTTATTGTTTCTAAAAAATCATTAATATCATCAATAACATATCTAATCATTCGAATAGAGATCTCAAAATCATGTGCTAAATCTTCTACTTGATAGTTTTTTCCGCCGCACAGCTTCTTCAATATTTCGACACTTCTAGTATTCATAAGATATCCTCATATGATTCAATAAGAGAATCATACGCCTCCTCTCTACTCACTTCATATAATGAATGCGATTTTTATATTGGTTTAAGATATTTTGATTATATTCGTCACCTCCATCAATATTAGCACTATGAAAAATCGGTGGTTCGAAGCCGTCATTAACTAGATTTTCTACTACTTGAATAATCACACTATTTAAAATAAAAGCTCCGGCTATTGTAGAGGTTGGGGCAATCTTTTGGTCTAGACCATCAATAGTAATACTGGAATCCTCAAAATCTCCACAATTATCAATAACAATATCTGCAATATCTAACAATTTCTTTCCTGTTTCATGTCGCGAAACTACAGCTTGACTATATTCTATATTTGTAACAGCAATCACGATCACACCCATTGCCTTAGCCCGTAATGCCATATCAATTGCAATTGTATTTCGACCAGAAACTGAATGAATAATTAGAACATCTTCTTTTTGTATTGGCGTATGCTCTAAAATCAATGTCCCATAACCAGGTAGTCTCTCCATTTGCGAGGTTAGAGTTATTGGTCTTACATCTAATTGAACTTCCTTTGCCATAATTGGATTAATTAAAGCCAATCCACCAGCCCGATAAAACAGTTCTTGGGTAAGAATTCCCGCATGAGAAGCTCCAAAAGCATAAATCGTATGTCCCTTTTCAATACATTGGGTCATTTCTAAGGCAGCTTTTTGAATAGCTGCTTCTTGTGAATCTACAATATTATTTAAAATATCATGAATATGCTGATAGTATCTTGATCTTGCTTTCATCATAAATTCCTTATCCGATAAAAATATTTATCCACTAATTTATCATTATGATCAGCACAATCTTCATTCATAAAAGCCATATGACCATTGTAATAAACATCCGGGTGAATTCCCTTTTTAACTAAAATATCAACCATTTCACATAATATTGCATTTTGTAAAAAGACATTTGGTATTGTACTAGTTGCCCCCACTTTCATAGGAAAATTTTCTATCTCAATTGCCGCATCACCTATTAATGAACAATTATCTAACACTACATCAGCAACATCTTTAAGCTTTACTCCTGCCTTATGTTTTGTCTTTAAGAATTGGCTATATTCCACTGCAGTAATCGCAATAATAGGAATTCCCTTTTCTTTTGCCCTTATAGCAGCATCTACTGGTGCAATATTATTGCCAGAATTAGAAATAATAATCATGCAGTCATTAGGGGTGATTCGATGATAATCAACTATCATTTTTCCAATTTCATACATATTTTCAATGTAATAACTTTTTGTAATTTCAAAACTGCCTGTTGCACTTTGTTCCAGCAAAGCACAATAATTAGCCGGGGTAGCAGCTCGCCAAAATGCATCATCGACTACTAAATGAGAATGACCCGTCCCAAACCCATAAATAAGACCTCCTTTTTCAGTTGTATCAGCAAGTATTTTTGCAGCTTTTTTGATATTATCTTTTTGCGTATTTTTTACTTGTGCAACAACTTTTTCCATAACTTCAAAATAATTTTCCCAAGCTTCCATTTAAAAGCCTCCTTCCTTTACAATTTCATTATACCTAAATTCAAAAGAGCAAATATTTGCAAATTCTTTCAATTTCTTGAGAAGCATTTTACAAGTTCAATAAAAAAAGAAATTTGAAATAATATCCAAATCTCTTAAAATACATTATATTTTATAATGAAAAAAGGAGTTTTAAATTAATAAACTCCGCGACTCTATAAACTTTACTTTATTCAAACAAGGCACTTCCTACCCTTATCATCGTTGCTCCATACTTTAACGCTTCGTGATAATCATTAGACATCCCCATTGATAATTCTGTCATTTCAAACTCTGAATATTTACAATTTAATTGATCAAATAACTCCTTTGTTTGTTTAAAATATACTGCTGTATCATTAGAATCAATATGTGGTGCCATCATCATTAGCCCTTTTACAATTAAATGGGGACATTCTTTTAAATAATCAAATACATCTTCAATTTCTTCTACTGCAAAACCATGCTTACTTTCCTCTTTTGCTACATTGACTTGGATTAATATTGGCATTTTTAAATCATGCTTCTTAGCTTGTTTTTCTACTTCTTTAATTAATGAATAACTATCAATTGAATGAATCAAGCTAACTTTATCAATTATATACTTAACTTTATTTGGTTGTAGCGTTCCTATCATATGAAATTCTTGTGCCCCATGATACTTTTCATATTTTTCTAAAAAAGCTTGGACTCGATTTTCGCCAAAATACTTTACTCCTAGTTTTTCTAATTCATTAATCTCTTCAATTCCAACATATTTTGTTGCTGCGACCAATTTAGCATTACCAACCGATTTTAAAATATTTTTTACTGCCTGTTCATTTACTCTCATTTACTGACCTCCATAGACTAATTGCCCACCTACATAAGTAGCCAATACTTTAATGTCTTTAATATGCTGAACATCTACGTCTAATATATTATCACTAAGCACAACAAAATCGCAATACTTTCCTACCTCCAAAGTTCCTTTGACCTCTTCTTCAAATGAAGCATATGCACCACCGATCGTAAACGACTCGATCGCTTCTTCTCTAGTTAATGCCTGCTCTTTTAGATATGGTCCAGTCCCATCGATAGATGTTCTTGTAACCGCTAATTGAATCCCTTTTAAAACATCTGGGGCTTCAACTGGACAGTCTGACCCATTAGAAATAGTCGTTATATTACGAAGTGTTTTAAAATTATATGATGTTTGTGCTAATTGGGGAGAAACCCTTTGATTAATAATATGATTATCATAATCTAAAAAGACACTTTGAATATAAGCATGTAAATGTAACTGCTGATATTTAAGCAACTGATCTTCTCGAGTGATCTGACAATGCACAATACCATGTCGTGGATCTTCACGAGAATAGTTTTTTAACGCATTTTCGTATCCTTCAAAAATCCAATCTAAGATTCCATCACCAATTGCGTGAATAGCAATCTGCATCTCATGACGATTAGCGTAGTCAAACATCATTTTGATTTCTTCACGACTAAAAACAGGAATTCCTCGTGTCTTAGGTGCATCATAATAAGGCTTACTTAAAAAAGCAGTTCGTGCTCCTAATGATCCATCCCCAAGCATTTTTAATGGGCCTATTTTAAAAAACTCATCACCACTACCGGTACAATAACCTAAATTAATAAACTCTTTTAAGGCTTTTAACGTCGGCAACTGTGCTTGTTCGTAAACTCTTATCGTTAGTTTATTTTCTGCTCTTAATTGTTCAAAAGCCTGTAGAGCATCATGATAATCACTAGTGGCACTCAAGAGATCGTCACTTTGAACAGATGTTATTCCATAACTATGTAACTCTTTTTGAGCGATTAAAATATTATCTTTTATTTCTTCAATAGTTGGCTGAGGGATTGTATCATAGATCAAATAAAGTGCATTTTCTTGAAATAATCCTGCATCTAAATCAAAATAGCCGCCCTCGACTGCTTCACTGGTAATATTTGCTAATTCAATTGCTTTGCTATTAGCAACTAAGATATGTCCACAAGTCCGCGTAATTACAATCGGTTCCTCTTCACTAATCATATCAAGATCTTTTCGGGTAGGAAAACGCTGTTCATCTGTAAAATAATCATGATTCCAGCCCCGCCCAATCAGCCACTGCCCCTTTACTAAATGTTTCTTTAATTCTTCTAAAAGTGCTTTAAGCGAATTAGTATGCTTTTCTAATAGAACATTTTTTAAACTTTGACCATAATTAACTAAATGCATATGCGAATCATTAAAACCTGGATATACATATTTATTATTTAAATCAATTTGTTCACCAGAATATTTTAATGCTTCCTTATCACTTCCGATAAAGATAATTTTTCCCTTATCTTCTACAAAAGCAGTTGCCTGATTACAACCGTATAAATTTCCCCGGAAATAAATTCTCATAAAAAAAATCCCCCTTTATTTAGAAAGTAGGATACTTTGATCCTACTTTTCATTATAATATTTTGTTATATCGATACTAGTAACTGCAGCAACATCTTGACCATTGATCCACCGAACACGTTTTACCGTTGTCTCCAACTGAGCACTAATGTTACAATTATAAATCAATTTAGTATACGATAAATCGCTATCCTTCATATCTTTAATTGGGCAGTCAGCGCATGGTTCATCATAGCCTCTAAAAGACTTATAGCAATAATCACCAACTTTTACCTGATTAAAAATATGTTTGATTTTATGATTATAATACACAAGTTTATAAGTGTTGGGATCAATAACGTAAATCCCATTTTCTTGGAAATCTAAAATCATTTGAATTGCATTTAAATACTGATTCTTTTCTTTTTCCTGATATTTTTTAACAAGAAAAGTACTAATGATAGCAATCGAAGTTAATAACATTTCTTTTTCTTCCGCTTTATAAGCGTAGGGTTTTTCATGTTCCATGCTTATGATACCAATAATATCATCGCCATTTTTAATAAGACCACTAATTACCATACGGGTCTTACTATTAGCATAAAGTGTTTTAATTGCTGGAGAAACATCTGAAGCCTTGATATCATTAACCCAAAGAATCCCCTCATCATCAAATTGCCGTACATACTCAGGCCAATAATCATGATAAGTAACATCAATAACTTTTGTTAAATCTTCATTCTTTGAACTCCAATAATTATTTACTTTGTATTTCCCAATATCCAAATCTCGTACAATAATTAAATTTTGGCTCATATAATAATGCATTCCCAATAATTCTAGGACTGCTGTAATTGTTTCATTTAAATCTTGACATTTATATAAAATTCTAAAAATATACTCACCAACATTATCAGAAAACTTTTTGGTAGCCCGATCAACAATATTATTCACTTTATCCAATTGACCATCACTAATCTCTAAACTCTCATCATACAAACAAACACCATTTTTATTATTCTTTTTAATTTTGTATAAAGCCTGATCACCATGGTGATATAACTCATCAAATGTTTTTCCATGATTAGGGTATAAAACTACCCCTACAGATACCGTTACTTTAACTTTTGTTCCTCCAGTTCCATAAGCACCTTCAATCAGTTTACATAGATCATTAGCCTTATCAATAGCTAGTTCACTGTTTGAAATATTCTTCATTAAAACTAAATACTCATCACCACCAAGACGAGCAACTAAGTCATCATTTCGAAATTTAGATTTTATTTTTCGAGATATTTCACACAAAAATGCATCACCGTATAAATGACCGAAATTATCATTAACCTGCTTAAAATTATCAATGTCTAAGATCATAATCGCATGATTATTTTCAGGAAAATTTTGAATAATTTCATTTGTTTTAATTTCAATAGCTTCTCGATTATATAGCCCTGTTAGTGGATCTAATTCAATTTTCTTCTTTAGTACAAGATCATGTACTTTATTTTCATTAATATCCTTGATATAACCACAAGCATAAATATCTTTATTAAATTCAATCAAATATAGTGTAATTTGAATAAAATTATAATTATCTTTAAACTTATTATAGAATTGATATTCTAAATCTAATTTACGTTTTCCATCACGATAATTATTTAATAAATTTTGCCGATTTAATTCACGAAGCACTTTGCCATACTCACTAGGAATTGAATTTTCACTTAGTTTTAAAATTGATTTTTCATAGTTTTTACCATCATAAAAATCAATAAAATTATTTTTTGCTATTTTCCGATCAATAACTTCATTCATCGTTAAATTAACTTCAATATAACTCAGTGCATCTTTACCTAAAGCCTCACGATATTCTCGTTCAATTTCATACTTGCTCTTTAGTTCAACAAAATCCGTAATATCTTTACCGATTCCAATTGATTTAACTGCACGTCCCTGCTCATCAAAGATTGTTGAACATTTTAGACTGATCCAGCGTTCTTCTCCATCTCCACGCTTCATCTTTAATTCAATTGAAGTTTCAGGCCTGCCTTTTTCAATCTCTTGGCATAATTTTCTTACTCGTAAACCATCCTCTTGACTGATGATCTTTGCTTCAACCAAACTTTCTGGGATATTATAATAAGTTTTATTAATATCTAAAATTCCTAATGCAACTTCATCAGGACAAAATAGCTGCTCAATTGTATGATTTAACACATCATATTGCCACAATGTTGTATTTGCTTGTTTTAAAGCAAGCTTATAAATTTCTTCACCTATTAGAAGCTCCTTTTTCATATTTGATAATTCGGTTATATCGGTAGCTACGATAATAAAACCTTGCGGATTGTTTTGGTTATCATAAAATCTTGAAACTGTTACTTTTTCTACACTTCCATCTTTATGAAGATTATCTAATGGTTGTAAACCGTGAAGGTAACGCATAATACAGCACTTTTCCGTACTACAATTATCCATTTTAAGAGCTTTACAAGGCTGCATTAATACATTTTCACCTATCAGCTTACGACCTTTCCGGTTCACAAAAAGTATCTTCATTTCATTATCAATTACGAGAATAACATTATCAATAACATCTAGAAGGACTTTATATTCATTATTTAGTTTATCCATTAACTCTTCGATATTTTTGAATTTCAATCCTGACACCTCCTAGACTACTATAATTATATTGTAACTTAACCATTAATAATTGTACAATCCTAAAACTTGCAAATTTTCTTACTGTCCTTATAAATTTATTAAAAACTGTATCTTTTTTAATATCCAGTGTAATGTTAAGATACTTATAGATTTAATAAATAGGGGGATTTTTATGAATAATAAAACACTTAAAATAGCGACAATTGGTTTGATGGCTGCATTAGCCTATGTCTCTTTTACTTTTCTACAAATCAAAATACCAACGCCAGGGGGAACTACATCATTTCATTTAGGAAATACCTTTTGTGTCTTAGCTGCATTATTGCTAGGGGGACTTCCTGGAGGAATTGCAGGAGCGATTGGAATGGGAATTGGTGATCTACTTGATCCTGTTTATGTTACCTATGCACCTAAAACAATTATCCTTAAATTAATGATTGGAATCGTTACTGGATTAGTTGCACATAAAATTTTCAAAATTGAAAAACATGATAATGATTCTCATTTAATAATTTATGTTGTCATTTCTTGTATGGCTGGAATGTTTTTTAATGTGGTTGGAGAGCCAATCTTTGGCTATTTTTATAATTCGATGATTTTAGGTGCTCCAGAAAAGGCTGCTGCCACCTTAGCAAGCTGGAACGCTATTACAACTTCAGTTAATGCTGTTATTACTGTCGCCTTAGCTTCTACTATCTATTTAGTCATCCGACCTCGATTAGCTGGCAGTGGTATCCTGGTAAAATTAGCACCTCATAAATAAGCTTTTATTAAAAGGTAATATTATAAAAAGAACCTCCATTATTTGGTTGTCCAAATAACAGTGTCCATTTCATAATACTACCTTTTTTTATTTAAATTGACTTTGTTTCGGGAATAGCCCAAAGATTCCACCAGTATGCATAAATAAAATATTTTCACTATCAACAAACGTTCCTTTTTCTAATTCATTGATCAAACCATAGTATGCCTTACCAGTATATACAGGATCTAATACTACTGCTTCTAATTTAGCTAAAGATGCAATAGCATCAAGTTCTTCACTTCGACTTAAAGCATATCCCTGACCAACATAACCATCAATTATCTTGATCCGCTCTGTTTTTATTTCCTGATCAAAATATACTTGCGCCTCTTTAATAATTTTTGTTATCTCCTTAATAAAGTATTCCTTATCATCGCAAACATTAAATCCAATAATTTGTTTTTTAGTACGATTAAGCTCATTTCCAATATATAAACCTGCATATGTCCCCCCACTGCCAACAGCATTAATAATTGTATCAAATTCTACTTTCATAGCTTCTTCTTGTTTTAAGATTTCTGTAAAAGCTTCAACATAACCTAAAGTACCAATTCCATTACTTGCTCCCATTGGAATAATATATGGTTTATATCCTTTAGCTTCATAGGCAGTTTTTAATTTCAGCATGATCTTATCCTTATCACGATTAAAAATTTCAGGTTCTTTGATAACAATATCTGCACCAACTAAGCGGTCTAAAAAATAGTTTCCTTCGACTGGCTCACTACTTCCATTGCCACGAAGTAATAAGCAGCTTTTCATTGATAACTTAGCTGCGGCATAGGCTGTTGCACGAGCATGATTTGACTGCATCCCCCCACAAGTAATGACTAAATCACAACCTTGTTCAAATGCTTCTCTCAATGAATATTCTAACTTTCTAATTTTATTACCCAATGTTTCTATTCCAGTTAAATCATCTCTTTTTATATAAATATTTTTTTGGAATTGTTTAGATAACTTCTCTAGTTTATATATTGGTGTTGGTAAAAAAGCCAGTTCTACTTTTTCTGGTAACTGCATAATTTATCCCCCTTATCCTTATTTTTTATTATATCATAATTGAATAGTTTCACGTGAAGCTTTTAAAAAAAGTACCACGATTATGGTACTTAATTAGGAATATGATATTTTTCTAAATAAGCTTCAAAGACTTCTTTATCTTTACTGCTGCCAGTACAAATAAAAGCAATACCTTTAGGACTTCCAAGATAATCAACAATATAATCAATATATTCTAATTCTTCTTTGCCACTTATATTAACTTGTAGTAGTAAGCCCGCATCATGTACTTTTTGATAAATTTCATTCCAGCAAGGATCATTTAATGGTTTTGCTCCAGCACCATTGATCCATTGAATTCCTTTAAAACCACATTCAATGATCTTATCAAGATGACGTACTGCACCAGGACCATCTAAATGATAGAATGAACGCTCAATCAAGGATGCCTCTTTCTTTAAGGTTTCAAAAACAAACTCATCAAATTGCTCTGGACCAATCATACAACAAAAATCGCATTGAGAAATAAAATATGGTTTTTGTGATAATAGACTGATCCATCCGGTATAACCCAAAGTATTATTTAAATCAATACTAGCAATCATCTCTTCATAGGCTTGTTCAAATGCTTTGTAAATGTCATCATTTAAACGTTGAACTTCATCAGGATCATCATATAAATCAATTAGTGAGTTATTTGCCCCTCTCATTGATTCAACGATATCCATCATTCCTCCAAGATTAGCAATTCCCATTGCAATATCATCTCCATAAAACTGATTAAATGCTTTGATTAGTTCTAATGATCTTTGATATAAGGGATATGTTTCCTCTAGGCGAGGATGAATATCTTCTAACTCACATCCTTTCATTTCTTGAAACCAAATTGTCCCTTGTTTTACATCAATATGATAAGTTTGACCTAAATAGGCTCCTAAAACTCCGGTTGAGCGCATATAAAAGATAGGAAAAGCATCACCCAAATAAATATTCGAAAAAAATGTTTCTTGATATGCTTGAACTACCTCATTAACCGGCTTATCTAAATCATATAGCATTTCTAATAATTCCCCTCGATTATATCGGTGTTTTTGAGGTTGATAATCTTCATCAAATAAAGTTACTTGAATAATTGGCCGTTCTAATTTATGCTCCCACCATTTTTCAAAATCTTCAACTAACTGTTCTTTTTTTGCTTTAGTTAACATAACGTACCTCCCACGATTGCATAAGCAACTTCACTTGCACTAGTGGCATCATCTGTATAATAATCAGCGCCTATTTCATTACAATAATCTTGATTAACAGGTGCTCCACCAATCATAACTTTAACATTTAAATGTTCTTGAGCAACTAAATCAACTACTTTTTTCATTTCTGGCATTGTCGTTGTTAGAAGAGCACTACAGCAGATAATTTGTGCTTGATGTATTTTTGCTTCTTCAACAAATTTTTGTGCATCTACATCGACACCTAAATCAACTACTTCTAAACCTTTTCCTTCCAACATGATCTTAACTAAATTTTTTCCAATATCGTGAAGATCACCTTTTACAGTACCGAGAATAACGGTTCCCTTACTTTGATGTTCCGTATCTTGTAAATATGGCTTTAAAATCTCGATTCCCTTATTCATCGCCCGAGCTGCAACTAATACTTCGGGAACAAAAACTTCTTCATTTTTAAATTTTACACCAATGGCATCCATACCTTTCAACAACCCCTGATTAAGAATATCCGTTGCTGGAAAGCCAGCTTCTAAAGCTTCATTTACCAATTTGACAACCTTTTTAGCTTGTCCTTTTTGAATTAATTCACTAATTTCTTCAATCATTTCTACTCCTCCATTATCTCAAATACTTGATCGATATCACTACTAATTACAACTTTTTGATTTTTTTCTAAAATTACTAATTCATTACTAGTTTGTAATAATATTTGTTTTAAAAATTTTAAATCTATTTTAATTTGTTCCTGATTTTTAAGAAAAGGAACATCGTCACAATAATTATAAATTAGGTATACATTATCCTGCGTTTGTAATTGGGATTTCAAATAGTCTGCTGTTTCTTGATCGTATCGCTGACACCACTTTAAATATTGTTCATCTTCATAAACATTACAGCCATTAACTTTTAAACTATAACAGCTCCATGAAGAAGACAAGCGATTTGAAAATAATTGTTTAAATCGCTGTTTGCTCCCCAATAAAACAGTTAAACAATCATGCACTCTAACTAGATATACAGGAATATTGCGTGCTTGTATTTCAACTAAAGCATTACCGCAAAGTCCGTATAAAACAATTATTTTTTCATTCCCCCTGCTCTTATCAATTTCTTTTTGGATATTTTTTGCTAAAGTATGTGGTTGATTATGTTGTTGTATATCTAGATATACAAATTCATAATTATCAAGTGATAAGTCTAGTTGTGAAATATAATATTCGTATATTTTGCAAGCAATAACTTTTATCATGAAAACACCATCGCATCTATCCAATAATCATTAAAATCAGGATCTTTTTCTAAATAGATAACTTTTGTTTGATTACTAATATGTTGAACTCGCTGAAAATCTCGTGTCAATATTAGTTTATAAAGACCACTGATAGCACTATTTTTAATATATTGAACTTTGTTAGCTTCTTCTGAACTAATAATATTCAAGGTAACAAGATCCGCTTTCTCCAAATAATTTCCGAAGCCACCCGCAATATAAATAGTTGTTACTTCATCATTCAATTCCTTCAATAATACTTCTTTTCCCGCTTGAATTGCTGCTTTTGCTAACATAAAAGCTTTTATATCTTTAATTGATAAATATACTTCATCATTTAAATAGTATTTTTTTTGCTTATTTAAAAAATTACCTGTATCATCAATAATTCCTAAACGTAGCAAATTAGCGATTAAAGAAATTAAACCACTACCACAGATACTATTAGCATCTTGATTATCAATTGTTTTATAGACAAGCTTATTATTTTCGACTTTAGTCGCACAAACAGCGCCAGCAATACTTGGACCACCACATTCAATATTTACCCCTTCAAAGGCAGGCCCAGCAGGACAAGATGTCGCTAATAGCCGATGCTTATTTCCTATCACCATCTCACCATTAGTTCCCAAATCCATCAGTAATACATTTTCCTTGTTTTTATCCATATTAGTAGCATAAATTCCCATGACAATATCACTCCCCACATAAGCAGAAATATGATTCATAGTCATAACTTCAATCTTTACTGAACTCTTTATAAAATAATTTAAAGGATATTCAGTCATTGTTAAGATTGGTACATCAAATGGTGATACTCCAATTGTTTTTACCTTTTCTTTTAAAAACAAATTAATCATTGTTGCATTACCACAAACTAATATTTCTTTGATTTTTGTAGACACATTGATTCGACTAAATATTTCTTTAATTATTAGTTCACCTAATTTATGATCATTATCACTATTATCAAAATCAATTCGAGCAATCACATCACTTCCAAATTTGCCTTGAGGATTAAAGAAAGACTGACTTTCAATAATCATTCCGCTTTTTAAATTGAGCCATTTCATTGCTACTGTTGTTGTTCCAATATCAATGATAATTCCAACTTTCTCAACAGGTTCGGTAATTACTACGGTATCATTTAAATATATACTATCCTCAATAACTCCGTCTGCTTGTGGCAAAATAAATCGGTCACCCTGATGATATAAATGGCTGCAGGCTAAACGATATCCTTGATCCAGCTCTTTTTTAGTAAGCAGTTTTAGATCATCATGATTAACCTCGATGATTCGATTGGTAGCTTTTACTTTACATTTTCCACATTTTTTTTGACCATTACAAGGGGCGATAAAATTACAATCTTGTTCCTGTAAATATTCAAGAATCGTTTTCATAATAATTTTCACAAACTTCCATAAAAGCTTTAATATTTTTCCATGGGGCTAATGGAGGAATATCACAACCACTCGAAATAATAAAATTATGATAATCTTTACACTCTTTTAATAAATTTAGTGTAATTTCTTTGATTGTTTCTGGGGTTCCGTTACTAATTATTTCCACTGGGTCTATATTTCCCATAACAAGACAATCCTTTGGCATTAGTTCTAGCATTTTTTTTATGTTAATAGCATTACCAAAATGATATGCTCGTGCTTTAATTTCTTTAAAATCATCAATCATTTTTAAAGTATTATTACCACAATTATGGTATACGACCATAAAATTTTCATCTTGAACTGCTGTAACTATCTTTTTTACATAGGTACTAGAAAATTCAGTCGCCAAAACTGGCGATAGCACCCCAGCTAGTGGTTCTGCCATTAAAATTCCATCAGCTCCAGCTTCTTTATACGCTGAAATATAGTCGATCAAAAATTTTGTAGCCTTTTCTAATACAATATGCACCATTTCTGGCTCTTCATAACAATTGATCATTGCTTCACTTACATCCATTAAACGACCAGCCAAACTAAACGGACCAATACAACCTCCCAAAATAGGGATATCTTTAATTTCTGCTTTAGTTTTTTTGATTGCATCAATATATAATTGACTTCGCCCGCTTCCCACTGCAGGAACCTTTAATGCCTGAGCATCATCTTCATCTTCAATTAATTGACCAACTACTGTCGGTACTTCGTTATCAGTAACCTTTATTTCTGCACCAAAACATTCTGCTTCAACCGATAAATCCATAAAACCTAAAATTGCTAATGGATTACACTCCTCTTTAATTATCTTAAGAGCTGCAACTTGTTGATCGGTATCATTAATTAATTTTTTGACACTAATATTTAACTTTGTTGCTGCTGGAAAGGTAATTATTGGCATTGCTCGTTTATTTTTCTTCTCTAATACATCATTTAGCCATTTTTCTATTTCCATCATATTCACCTCTATATATATCATATCATAAATATATTATTGTCTATACAATTTTCTAAAATAAAAAGTTATATTTCTATAAATATAACTTTATTCCGGTGAAATAATATTTTTAGCCTCTCCTAAACCATATTCAATTAAATAATCACGAACAACATTAAGTGAATGATTATAACTCGATGATATTTCGTCAGCAAAACATTCTGCTTCACCTAAGCAAAGATATTCTAATGCCTTTTTACTTTTAATGTTAATTATATTAATACTTTGCTTTTCACTTGGGTAAAAAGCAAAATAATAACCCCAATAAATAATTTTATTAGTTTCTTGTATAATTGTTTTAAACGGTAACAGTGGTAAATTGTCAACTATACAATTAAGCAAACATTCCAACATAAGATTCTTTGAATCTTCTATTTCACCCTGAAGATTTTTGATCTTTTCTTGCGTAATATTTGGAAAAGCTAAGGTTGCAGCTTTTTTGATTAAAATTACCATTGCCTGAACACCGTTTAAATATAATAAAGTATCTTGCCGGTATTGTTTATTTTGCATACATTTAATTGCAGTCTGCTCATCTTGTATCACTACCCTAGTACCTTTAACATTCATTGTTTCACCAAAACCTAATTCATTCAACATATGTAGACTTTTTCTAATTGTAGAAACGCTAACTTTATACATTTTAGCTAATTTTGCTTCTGGCGGTAAAAAGCTTCCCACTGGATAAATACCTAATGAGATCTTATTAATTAAATCACGAGCTATTTGTGTATAACAATGATCTCTGCCTAATTCTGCAGACCAGGTATAGTTGGGTGTCATTTCTTTTATTTCAGGATATTTAAGAGCTAGGTCCGTTAATGTTTTTTCAATAACATTGATAACTGTATCGTACATTAAACCAAAACGATATTCAATTTCACTTTTATCCCTAGTTAATAACGAACTTGTAACCCATGTAATACTTTTAAAAGTATATTCTAAATTAAAATAATTAATATATTTTTCATAATTAACAAAGAATACTGGTCTTGCATATATTTCTAAGCTGGAGAAAATATCTCGTAATAAAGGATTATGTGATTTATCTAACAGTTCAAAAAATATTCGAGTACATATCCGTTCACGTTCCTCTGCACTCTTATCTTCTGATTCTTTTAATCTTTGAGAGCATAATTGTAAGTCTTCTTCATCCCATATCTGTGCTGCAAAAGAAAAAATTACCGGCATAATTAAACCAATCGTTTTATACACATCGATTATTTCCTGACGATGCTCTAATACATATTCAAGGCCATCTTCTTTGAATTTACTATGAATGTTATACACAACGGTTGTCGCTTTACGTTCATGGGTCGAAATATAGCCCTCTTCTTTTAATACGTGCAATACATCTTTAACCGTTCGAATTCCAATATTGTAAAATTCGCACAACTCAGAAATTGATGGTAGCTTCGAGCCATAAGGAAGACGTCCACTTACAATCAAATCATGAAGATTGTTGTATAAATAATTAAATAACGTTTGTTTTTGCTTCACTACGATCAACTCCTTTATCGTTAAATAGGCACATAATATTAAATTACTTAGATTTATTTATATAAATATAATTTTATCACAAAAAAAATCTTTCTACTATATGCTTATGTACCCAATTATTTAATTGTTTATTTTTACGGTAATGATAAAATTAAATTGATATAATTTTATAGTTGGGAGTTTTTTATAATGAAAAAAATTGGTAAAAATATAGTTAATAAAAAACCTTCTATCTACCCTGTTGGTAAATTAATATATATTTATATAATTTTAATCGTCATAATTGTCTTGATGATTTTTAATACAATTAATTTAAATAATACTTTGGGCTCAAGTACCAATACTTATGTAAACGATGTTACTTCACAATTAGCAGATGATATTTCTATGCGAATCGAAGCTATAAAATCTTCGTTAAGACTATTATCTGATTCAATAAATATTTTGCCTGATAATCAGGAGATTTCTTCTTTTCTTCAAAAAAAATGTAAAAGTTTAGAATTTACTGATTTGTTTGTTATTGATGATAAAGGCAATACAATTCCCGAGCAATCTGAAACATTTGATTTATCACTAGTAAGTTCATCATTTAAAGGTGAAAATAACCTAATCTATCTTGATGGTCAGAGTCTTCTTTTTTCTACACCGATCTATGATGAGAAAGGAATATCAAAAGTACTTATTGGTATTCGTGATAAAGAAAATATCCAAAATTTAATTAAACCTAAAAGTTTTAATGGCCAAGGTCTATCTTGCATTATTGATCAGAACGGTAATGTTGTCATTTCTCCCACTGATCTTAAACCATTTATGCAGTTAGATAATATCTTTAAAGATGGAACAGATACTGATGCTGTAAATCATATTAAAAAAATGCGTAAAAATATCATTAATGGTAAATCTGGTGTTTTTGAGTTTACTGCTAGTGATGATACTTCTTTAATAATATCTTATCATTATCTTGACCATAATGATTGGACATTATTAACCTTAGTTCCTGGCGAACTGATTTCAAGTGGTACAAATCAATATATTTTCTATAACTTTATTTTAGTTGCTTGTGTCATTTGTGTTTTCTCAGTTCTTTTATATTTAATTTTTCTATCTTACAAAAAACACAAGAACTGGTTAGAGAAAATTGCCTTTACTGATCCATTGACTGCAGGATTGAATAATGCTGGTTTTCAATTAGATGCGCAAAAATTAGTAAATACCGCGCCCCCATCTAATTATACGGTTATTTTTTTAGATATTAAACAATTTAAGTTGATCAATCAGAATTATGGCTTTAATAAAGGGAATGATGTTTTAAAACATATTTATAATGTTATTTACAATAACATTAGCTCTAATGAACTTGTTGCTCGAAGTGAAAATGATCATTTCTTTATTTGTCTAAATGAATCTAATAAACAAATTATTCAATCACGACTTGATATGATAATTGCTGAAATTAATTCATTTGCAAAGAACAAAGCATCACAATTAACTATCTTGCAAGGCGCTTGTTTAATTGAAAATCCTAATTCAGAAATTAATATTATTCAAGATTATGCTCGTTTGGCCTGCCGCCTTAATAGTAAGAAATCAAAATGTACTTACTATGATAAAGAAATTTTGGATACCATGAAAAAAGAACAGGAATTAAATGATTTATTTGAGAATTCAATAAAAAACAAAGATTTTCATATGTTTTTACAACCAAAAATTATTATTTCTAATAATAAAATCGGTGGAGCTGAAGCTTTAGTTCGCTGGTTCCATCCTGAGCGAGGAACTATATATCCATCTGATTTTATTCCACTTTTCGAAAGAAATGATAATATTATTAAACTCGACCTATATATATTCGAAGAAGTATGTATCTTTTTACAGGATATGATTGCTCGTGGTGAAAAACCATTTGTTATTTCAGTCAATGTCTCTCGAGTTCATTTTAAAGATAATGATTTCTTAAAAGCATTTGCAAGAATTAAAGAACAATATAGAATTCCAAATAATTTGATTGAATTAGAACTTACTGAATCCATTTTCTTTGATAATCAGCAAATTGAAAGTATTAAAGATACAATTCATCAAATTCATCAATATGGTTTCCTATGTTCTCTAGATGATTTTGGTGCTGGATTCTCATCTTTAGGATTATTAAAAGACTTTAAAGTAGATGGCATAAAAATGGATAAAAAGTTCTTTGATGATATAAGTAGTCAAAAAAGTAAGGATATTATTGCCAACTTCATTGAACTAGCAGATAAACTGAATATATCGCTTGTAGCTGAAGGAATTGAAACTTTAGAACAGTTAGAATTTCTAAAATCTGTCCATTGTAATATGGTTCAAGGCTATATTTATTCAAAACCACTACCTGTTGATGAATTTATTTTATGGTTAAAAACAATCAAATAATAGTTATTTAAAAACAACTATAATGAAGTCCCCTCTTCAGTTGGGCACAACCAGCTGGAAGGGGTTTTATTATGGCAAGGCTAACAAAAGAACATATATAGAAATATATAATAAGTGAAAGCAGAGCTTGCTATAAGTTTATTATCAAAAATATAAAATAAATAAGAACGGTATCCTGTATTTGATAAAAATCATTAATAAACACATATATGATATTTTGCAAAAAGATAAGAATAATCATTATTCTTCAAAAACTAAAACTAGAAATTATCAATAAAGTTTTAATAGATAAACAAGGCCCAGAATCAAATTCAATCGATTCTGGGCTTACTTCATTTTAACTACTCAGATGTATATTTAAATTCGGTAGCATCAAAACTATTGACACCACAATATAAAGGATTATTTTCAGCATTCTTTTCAATAATTGTTGTTTGTAAGATTGGAGCATTCTTAGCAACTTCTAAATATGTTGCAAGTTTTTTAGATGCTAACCGTGCCTCAACCTCAATTGAACGATTGGTTGCCTCTTTAACTTTTATTGTTTCATGAACAATTTGGCTCATTGATCTTGTGCAATCAATCTTATCTAGTGAATTAAAATAGCGTTTGGGTAAGAAAATATTTTCATAGACAATTGGAGTTTTACCACCATATTGAACTCTCTTTAACTGATATACTTCCTCATCAGTTTTAACATCAAGATATCTAAGTGCTAAAGGATGATTTACAACTGTTTTTATAGAGACTACCTTAATTATAACTTTACCATAAGTTTTAACAATTTCTTCATCAGTTTGGATTGATACTTTAGAAATACTACGTGACTTTTTATTTTTAGCAATAAAAACACCACTGCCAGACTTTCTAATTAAAACTCCATCTTGAATCAATTCATCTAAAGCTCGACGAATTGTCATTCTTGATACTCGATATTTTTCAGTGAATTCTCGTTCAGGTGGAAGCATTTTATCTTCTTGATAAACTCCACTTTGGATATCTTTAAGAATATCCTCTTTAATAAATGGATATAAAGAAGCCATTAATGTATTTTTGTCCCGTTTGGTAAATTTTCAACGCTAATTACTTCTAATAATCCCTTTTTATCTCCAGCTAAAATCATTCCTTGTGACTCAATCCCTCGTAGTTTAGCTGGTTTTAAGTTTGCTACAACAATTACTTTTTTACCAACGAATTCTTCCGGAGTATAATGATCAGCGATACCACTAACAATTTGTCTTGTTTCTTTTCCTAAATTAATTTGTGATACTAATAATTTATCAGCATCCGGATGTTTTTTGCATTCTTCTACTGTTCCAACAATTAATTCAATTTTCTTAAAGTCATCAATAGTAATTGTATTATCTTCTTTTGGTTCTTCTTTTACTTCTGGTTTTGCCGGTTGCAATGCTTCTACTTTCTTTTGAATTTCTTTTGGATCCAAACGAGCAAATAACATTTCTGGTTTTTCAGCTACTTTGGTACCTTCTTTATATGTTCCAAAAGTATCTAAAGCTAATAAATCTCTTTGATCAGTATTAATTTGATCTAAAATCTTATTAGCAGTAGATGGCATATATGGAATTAACGCAATCGCTGCAAAACGAATACTTTCAATTAAGTTATAAAGAACTGTCGCTAAACGATCCCTTTTTGTTTCATCTTTAGCAAGCGCCCATGGCATTGTTTCATCAATATATTTATTAGTTCTTCTTAATAATGTAAAGATGGCATCAAGGGCATCAGATGACTTAAATTCATCCATCTTACCAATTACTTTTTTAGGCATTGCTAATGCTATTTCAATTAACTCATCATCAACTGCTTCTGTAACTTTTGGGTTATTAACAATTCCGCCAAAGTATTTATTTGACATAGCAATAGTACGATTTACTAAATTTCCTAAGACATTAGCTAAATCAGAATTAATTCTTTCTACTAAAAGATCCCAGGTGATGCTTCCATCATTATCATATGGAATTTCATGTAAAACATAATATCTAACTGCATCTACACCAAAAATGTCTACTAAATCATCTGCATAGATTACATTTCCTTTTGATTTTGACATTTTACTTTCACCTTGTAATAACCATGGATGTCCAAATACTTGTTTAGGTAAAGGAATATCTAAAGCCATTAGCATAATTGGCCAATAAATAGTATGGAAACGCACAATATCTTTACCAATTAAATGTAGATCTGCAGGCCAATACTTTTGATATAATTCGCCATGATTACCATCGACATCATACCCTAATCCTGTAATATAGTTACTTAATGCATCAATCCATACATAAACAACATGTTTAGGATCAAAATCTACGGGAATCGACCAAGTAAATGAGGTTCTTGATACGCATAAATCTTGTAATCCTGGTTTTAAAAAATTATTCATCATTTCATTCTTTCGTGATACTGGTTGAATAAATTCAGGGTGTGTTTCAATATGTTCAATTAAACGATCAGCATATTTTGATAATTTAAAGAAATATGCTTCTTCCTTAGCATCATGGACTTCACCTCCACAGTCTGGACATTTTCCATCTACTAGTTGTGATTCTGTAAAAAATGATTCACAAGCCGTACAATATTTACCTTCATAATGACCTAAGTAAATATCCCCTTGATCATATAATTTTTTGAAGATTTTTTGTACTTGTGACTTATGATAATCATCAGTCGTTCTCATAAATCGATCATATGTAGTATCCATTAAATCCCAAATTCTTTTTACTTCACCAGCTTTTTCATCAACAAACTGCTTTGGCGGGATTCCTGCTTCTTTAGCTTTTAACTCAATTTTTTGACCATGTTCATCTGTCCCAGTTTGGAAATAAACATTATATCCTTCTTGTCTTTTAAATCGAGCAATTGCATCTGCTAAAATAATTTCATAAGTATTTCCAATATGAGGTTTTCCTGAAGTATATGTAATTGCAGTTGTTAAATAATAATCTTTTTCATTCTTCATATATATTTCTCCTTTATTTTTAAATAAAAAAACGCCCTAATAAAAGGACGAATAATCGCGGTACCACCTTTTTTACACATTGCTGTGTCACTCAATACTTTTAACGCAAGTCAAACGATTATCTTTAACTATTCAAGATAACAGCTCCGGGGCCATCACTTAAAGTTTAACTCTTAGTTTCCACCTGCCACTAAGTCTCTATATGCGCCACTTTAACATCTTCCCATCTTCGCTTTTTCCACTCTTAACTTTAGCAAACTCTAAGCCTAAAGTCAAATTAAATTTAGACTAATAATGTTCTTCCATATGAATTATCTATTATAAATATCTATTTTTCATTTATTAAATGATAAACATATGTTGCCCGTTGTTCCATACTATATTCACTAGCTTTAACATTATTAGCTGTTAAAAAATTTTGTAATAAAACTAGTATTGTATCATCAGCTTTTAAAAATCCCATCTTTTCTTGGGTGGGAACAATAGTATGTAGCAATTTTAATAAGTACTTCTTTAATTTTTAATTATTTCTTTGCTCACATACTTAATCCTTTCTTTGATTCAAAATGTTTCACGTGAAACATTTTGAATCAAGCATTAACTCTCTTTAATATTTTTTTATTTCTGTTGAAACTTATTTACTGCTTCATATAATTGGAAAAAATTACAATCTTATCGTGGATATAATTCTACCTCGATAGCAGTAATAATTAGACATTTATTTTAATATTTAAACAATTTCACAATAACTTACCTTTATTTTTTTATTAATAGCGTATATCTTATAGAAAATAATATATCCATTACTATCTAAGCACTCACAAATATCTTATTGCTAACATATACTACTTTGCCCAGTAATATTTATAGATAGCAAGTTGTGCCATACTATCATTGACTTCTTTAAAAGAATCAAAACTAATTAATGTATAAATATAATTTTTATTTTAGCTTAACCACAGTTATTATTTTCTTTATGAATATACAATGATTTAATATCTAAGTTAAAAATCTATTAGAAATAAATTATTCATTATTATTTTATTAATACCAATTATTAAAATAACTACTCTTACAACATTATCATATGGGTTTAAAAATAGTTTACTTTCCTCCACTACACAAAATACATTACTTTTTCTTCATATTAGCTATGCTTCAAATAAGTTATTGTGATTTCTCAATAATAATTACTTAACCTATCTTCACAAAAAATATCTTACAATATTTTTGCTACTCTGTTTTATAGACAAAATAAGCACATATACTTTGTTTACCTTTACAATATGCTCAATATTATAATTCAAATAACTACTTATCATTTTATATATGCTTACAGGTTATTTTTTTACTTACTACTATATAGTACCTATATATATCATAGTAATCGCCTCTTAAAAAGTATATATTATACTATGTATTTATATTTTTATACTAACAACTCTACTTAGAAAAGTATATTAAACAAAAAATGTTTCACGTGAAACATTTTTTGTTACTCCAAGGCTGGTTCAACTCTAAATAAACTTTTTGCATTTCTTCATCAGTCTTAGCCATCATATCGGCGCACCATTTTAAACGCTGTTTAATATCATTATTAGCAACAAAATTAGTTTTATAAGCTAATTCATGCTCCAACGATGCCCAACAGTCCATTGCAATAGTTCTAATTTGGATTTCTACCGGTACTTGCATCATCCCTTCTCTTTGATAAACAGGTACACTCACAATCAAATGCAAACTACGATAACCATTCTCTTTAGGATATTGAATATAATTGTTGTGTTTTATTTGTATTACATCATCTTGTAAAACTAGTAATTGTGCAATGTATTGAATATCATTGATATACTGGCAAATCACTCGCAGGCCAGCTATATCATTTAACTCTTTAATATTATTAAAGTTCTTACTAATCCCCTTTCTTTCTAATTTATCTAAAATACTTTGTGGAGATTTAATTCGACTCTGAATATTATGAATTGGGCTATGTTCACATTTAAATTTCAATTCTTGATCTATGATTTCTAGTTTAGTCTTTACAATCATAATAGCTGCCCGATAAGGTTGCATCAATTTTTCAAAATGCCTCTGTTCTTGAAAAGCATTAATCATTTCTTGATTCATTTAATCACCCCAATCATGATTATATTAAACAATTGCATAATAGATACATTAAAAATATGGTTTTTTGTGTAAAAAAATTCGCTAGCATATACTAGCGAAAAACTGTTTTCAAATCTTTATATTGTTTAAGCGTATCAAGAGTAACAAATTGATAACCACGGTTATAAAGTTCTCCCAAAGCCATTTCTAATCCCTCAACAGAGAAATTATGAATATCATGTAATAAAACTACTGCACCATCATATGAATTATTAATAATAGTCTCTTTTATTTTATTAGCATCTTTTAACTTCCAATCCAATGTATCAACACTCCATAGAGCAATTTCCATTCCATTATTTTTGACTACTGATTTTACATTATCATTGAAAGCACCATATGGTGGTCTAATTAATGTAGGTTCAGCACCAGTAATCTTATAAATTGCATTTTGTGTATCAACAATTTGTTTATTAAGTCCTTCAGCATCCAACTTTCTTAAATCTGGATGATCCCAAGAGTGACTAGCAATCTCAAAACCATGTTCATAGACTGTTTTTACCACATCAGGATATAAAGTAATATTTTTCCCTAATTCAAAGAAAGTTGCACGACCATTATATTTTTCAAACATTTCAACTACTTTTAAAGTATTTGTTTTGTGTGGTCCATCATCAAGAGTGAAAGCAATCATTTTCTTGTTTGGATCAACTTCAGGCTGAGCAGCAGGTCCTGCAACATCTAAAGGTGCATCTGAAGGTATATTCTTATTCGCTAATTTGATTAATTCTTTATTATCTTTATAATTAACTTCAATCTTGTTTTTCAAATCTTCAGTAGTATAAATAATTAATTTATCTTTTTCTACTGTTAAATTGTTACTTTTAGCATCTACTTTATCAATTCCTTGACTACTAGCTAACACTGTTTTAAAAGTATTTCTTAAACTGTCTCCAACAGTTAGAATCTTTTCTTTTTTTGTATCATAAGTAAATAATTTTTCTTTTGTTTCTACTACTTTGTCATCTTCATCATAACGAGTAGTTTTAAATTTTAAGTTAATAAACTGATTATATACTTCATTGATTGAGTAGTCCATGTATAATATATCTTTACTATTTTTATTAATCTTTTGTTCTTTTACATAATTTTCTTGATAATCTTTAACAATTTTATCTAAATTACTGTTTTTTGTCTTTGGATAATATAATGAAATAAAGAAACTATCATCGTCTTTTTCATAGTGTTCTACTGTTCCAAATTTCTTGTTATCTTTATTATATACTTTATACTTATCATACGGTCCCTCGCGGTTAATAAACCAAAATATTCCTCCTAATAAAATTGCTATAACAACAATTACTACTAGGGCAATTGTTGGTTTTTTCTTTAATTTTCTTCTATTATTTATTGCGTGCCTATACTCCATAACTTTCCCATCCTTTCGCCATACATATAATACGATATTTGTCGAATTAAATCAAATTTATTGTATTGCTAATAAAACATCTTTTTTAATGTTTCACGTGAAACTTTTAAGAATTTTATTTAATTGAAAAAGACGAATTACTCGTCCTTTTGATGATATGTAGCATATACTTCATTTTTCTTAATATTTCTTAATTTAGCAACCTCTTTAATTGCATCCTTAACAGTCATTCCTTTGCTAACATATTCATCAACATGTTCAACAATAGTTTGCTCAAAAACTGTCTCTTCTATAACATTATTATTGCCAGAAACAACAATAACCATTTCTCCCTTTAAATCACCAGCAACTTTAGTAATTTCACTTATAGATCCACGTAAAATTTCCTCATGTTTTTTAGTTATTTCCCGACAAAGTGCAATTGGTCGATCTCCAAGAATATCTTCCATTAATTTAAGTGTCTTAGTAATACGATGCGGAGATTCGTAAAAAACAATCGTTTCTTGATAATTCTTTAATACCTGCAACTCTTTTTTCTTCTTCTTATCTTGATGATCTAAGAAGCCATAAAATAAAAATGGTTGCGGAGCAATTCCAGAAACTACTAATGCATCTAAACAAGCATTAGCCCCACTAATTGGAATTACATTTATCTCATTATCGATTGCAGCTTTTACTAATTCATAACCTGGATCAGAAATAGCTGGATAACCAGCATCACTAACTAATGCAATATTATTACCATCAAGCAACAAATTAATCAATTTAGGAATCGATTGCCCTAAATTATGCTCATGATGGGAAATTAATTTAGTTCTAATATTATAATGATTTAATATTTTAACAGTATTTCTGGTATCCTCAGCACCAATATAATCAACTTCCTGTAAAGTTCTAATTGCTCGATAAGTCATTTCTTCTAAATTACCAATTGGTGTGGCAACTAAATATAAACATGGCCGGTCATTTTGAAAACTTTTTTGTCTATTCATCAATATTTTCTCCAAACATTTTTCTTACCTCATTACTATAACTACCATCTGCATTATGTGCATATAAAGGTGGTTCAATTTTTAATCCTTTTTTTCCTTTATACATTCCTTCAACTAATAAAACATGACTGCCGCGATCAATCTTAGGATAAACAAAACGAATTCTTTTTGGTTCAATATCATACTTTTGCATTAAATTCAAAATATCAATCATCCGATCGGGACGATGAACCATGGCAAACTTTCCCTTATTATCAAGTATTCGAGCAGCACTCTTTATAATTCCTTCTAGATTAATCTTAATTTCATGGCGCGCAATTGTTAAATATTCATTTTCATTTAAATTACTATCCTCATCTACTTTGAAAAAAGGTGGATTACAAATAACTAGGCCGACTTTTTTAGCATCTTTGACATATTCTGCAATATCAGCGTGAACAATATTAATCTGTGTTTCTAAATTATTTAATTCAATATTCTTAATTGCTAAATCAACTGCTTCTTTTTGGATTTCTATCCCAGTAATCGGACGATTGGTTCGCTGTGATAATAGTAACGGAATTGCCGCATTATTAGTACCAAAATCAATAATTTGTTTAACATCTTTAGTTATGGTGCAAAAATTAGCTAATAAAACAGTATCCAAAGAAAAATTAAACATATCTTTTCTTTGGATAATTTTCATATTATTATAAGCTAATAAATAATTTAATACTTCTTGATCAGACATTATTTATTATCTTTTTGTTTAAACTTAATTTCATCAAGATTAACAAAGATAATTGCACCACCATTATCGATCTTAACAAGATCATTAATAACATTAAGTCCTAATACTTTAACATCTTTTCCTTCATATTTTACTCGACTGCCAATTTTAGGAAAACGTTGTTTCTCAATTGTATAAACTTCATCTTCATACTTAAGACAGCACATCAAACGACCACAAGCTCCAGATATTTTTTCAATATTAATAGCTAGCATTTGATTTTTTGCCATATTAATTGATACTCCATTAAATTCACCAAGTAATGATGTGCAGCAAAGTGGTAATCCACAAGTTCCCATCCCACCTATTACTTTTGCTTTATCTCTTGGTCCTATTTGTCGTAATTCAATACGACATCTAAATACCGTAGCTAATTCTTTTAATAATTCTCTAAAATCTACCCGTACATCTGATGTATACATAAAAATCACTTTTGCCTTATCTAGTGTAAATTCGCAATTAGTCAATTGCATGTCTACATCATAACGTGAAATAATATCACGGCAAGTAACTAGAGCTTCTTGGGCATCAATTATATTTTTCTTATAGGCTTCAATATCACGTTGTGTCGCTTTTCTTGTGATTTTTTTTAATTCTGTATCTAAATTAAATTCACTTATTGATTTTAATGACTGTGAAATCTCACCAAGTTCTACTCCACGTGCTGTTTCAACTACTACTTTATCACCTTTATCTAATTCGATATCTGTTGAAAAATAATAAACTTTACCAGCACTTTTAAATTTAACACTTGCCAATTTAATTTTTTCCATAATATCTCCCTTCTATAGTCTATACATCATACTATCCATCAGCATCGGTACATTAGCATTGCTTTCGATAGTATAAATAGTTTCTAAAATAATTTCTATTTGTTTAATCAATTGACTCTCATCAATTTTTATATTTCTCAAAAATTCTTGATGTTCACAATATACAATATCATCAGTATGTTTCACGTGAAACATATCTTTCATCGCTAATACTAACATATTTAAAAACAATTTTATATCATCACGCTCTTTATATTTTTTTAATAAATTAGTCTGAGTATTAATAATCAAATTAGCTCTCTTTAAAAATAAATCCTCAATAAAATTTATTACTTGCAATTGCATATATTCAAAGCGTTCATCGTATAAAGTCTTAGCTTCTTCTATACTAGGGGCCAAATAAGCTAAAATATGAGCAGATTCCTTAGTAATGCCATCTTGGCACAAAGCACCAATTATAACCTCTTTGCTATCAGGCTTGATATCAATTACCTGACATCTAGATAAAATAGTTGGTAATACCCGACTAGCATTATTAGCAGTAAAAATTGCATAAATCCCCTCGGTTGGCTCTTCAAGCATCTTAAGTAACGTATTCATCGCTTCTTTTGTAGCATATTCAATATTCTCAATTATATATATCTTAGCTTTTCCTTCTAAAGAAGACTTTTTAAAGGTATCTTGAATCAGTTCAATATTACCCTTTTTTATAGAATTATCTTTACCATTAAATCGAATAATATCACTATATTTATTTTCTTTAACTTTACGACAATCATTACAATTTTCGCAAGCTAATGTTTCATCACAAATCAATGACATTGCAAGATAAGTCAAAGGAATGTTAGTATTATTTCCAATTAATAAAAAAGCATGCGGAATCCGTTGTTGTGAAAATTCATTTTTTATTAAATTATAAAAAATCGGTTGATTCTTTTCTATGTACTCTTTCATAATTTACTCTTAATTACATTTATCACTTGCGCAACAACTTCATCGATTGTCTTACTTGCATCAATTTTAGTAATTCGCTCAGCATACTTTTCACAAATCGTCATATAACCATTATAAACATCTTTATGAAAATCATCAGATTCTAAATCTAAGCGATCTGCCACTCGCTCACCGTTATTGATCCGAGCTAGTCCTACTTCATATGGCAAGTCAAAGAAAATAGTAGCATCAGGTTTAATATTACCAATTGCAAACTGATTTATCTGATAAACTTCCTCTATTCCTATTTTTCTCCCTACACCTTGATAGACCAATGAACTATCAACAAAGCGATCACAAATTACAATATATCCATCGTTCAAAGCCGGAGCTACTTTTTCAACTAAGTGTTGACGTCGAGCTGCTGCATATAATAATGCCTCTGTTCGTGCGTCCATTGTAATATTATTAGTATCTAAAATAATCTTCCTTATTTGTTCAGCTATATCAATTCCACCAGGCTCTCTAGTTAATAATACTTTATATCCTTCCATTTGGAGCTGTTCAACAACTATTTTTGACACAGTTGTTTTTCCACTACCATCTGGTCCTTCTAACGTAATGAATTTACCCTTCATTTTATCTTCCTTTCAATCTTTAAATCAAAAACAATTCACACTAAATTATACCATATGTGTGGTTTTGTTACAATTTAATAGTTTTTTAGCACTCTATACTTGTTATTACAGCGTAGCTTTTGTCTTAGTTCATAGAGTGCCGTAAAGTGCCTATTTACAGGCTTTTCACGGGTTTTATGAATTTATCACATTTCATCAAAAATCGTCAATATACAAAAATTTGGTGTCAAAATTGGTGTCAAATACCCTTGATTTGAGATTTTGATGAGTAACACATCAGTAAAAAAATTGAATATTTTATAGACTATGGAACGCCTAAAATGACGTTCCTTTTCTATTACCAGCCGTTCTTATTGGACGGCTATTTTATTACCAAAAAATGAAAGGAGCATTAGATTTATGAAAAAGATGTTAAAACGATTGTGTACGGGCTTCTTAGCTCTTGCAACTGTCGTTACTGCTTTACCGAGTACACCCGTTCATGCAGAAAGCAAGCAATACTGGACGGAAAGTGCAGAGCGTGTCGGTATCATTGAAAAAGTAATGAATGACGGTTCTATCGGTTCGACATTCAATGAGGGCTATATGAAAGTCGAGGGCGAAACTGCCTATTGTATTGACATCAATACAGATTTTAAGAATGGCTACAAGACCAGAGCTGACGCAAGTTCACGCATGAGTGCCGACCAGATTTCAGATGTGGCGTTATCCTTAGAGTATGTCAAACAGTACAGCGAAGCTCACAAGGAATTGAACTACAAGCAAGTCTATCTGTTGGAACAATGTGTAGTCTGGCAGAGATTGAGCGTACATCTTGGCTGGCAATGCGACAACGTGCGAGCTTCTTATGATGAAATACCAAAGGCTACGCAGGACGAAGTTTTCGCTGGTGCAAAAGCCTTTGTCAAAGAAAATAAAGGACGCTATGAATGTGGCGGTTACATCTACTCTGGAGAGGGGCAGGAATTAGGACAATTCTGGGCGAAGCTGAATGTCGGAAATGCGAAACTGCAAAAGACTTCCAGTAATACCAGTATTACAGACGGTAACGGAAATTACTCAATCGCTGGTGCGACATACGGTGTCTTTGCTGATAAGGACTGCACAAAACAGCTTGCCACCCTTACGACTGATGAAAACGGGAATACAGATGTTGCAGAGGTAAAAGCAGGCACAGTCTATATCAAGGAATTATCCGCACCAGCAGGATATAAAGTGGATAAAACTGTCTATCCATTGACAATCAAAGCTGGCGAAACAGCGACATTGAAAGTATCAGATACACCAAAAGTAACAGACACTTTGATTGAGCTTTTCAAGATTGATATGGAAACACAGAAAGACAATCCGCAGGGGAACGCTTCTCTAGCAGGTGCGGAATTTACATGGAAGTATTATGCATGCTTCTATAACAAAGACAATCTCCCTGCCGAAGCTACTCGTACATGGGTTACAAAGACAATCGCTGAAACAGACAGCGACGGGACAACCCATTATGTTACAAAATTAGCGGACGCATACAAGGTGTCTGGCGACAGCTTCTATATGCAGGACGGCAAAGCCGTTCTTCCTTTAGGAACATTGACCGTTGAGGAAACAAAAGCTCCAAACGGCTATTTATTAGACGGTGCATATATGCAGGCTGGCGATAAGTCCGAACAGATTAAGGGCTTATATGTAACACAGATTACCGAGGACGGCGACCTTGCCGTACTATCTGGAAGTAACCAGTTTTCTGTATCAGACAAGGTTATCCGTGGCGGTGTGAAAATTCAGAAACGAGATTTAGAAACGGGCGATACAAAGCCACAAGGAAGTGCCACTTTGAAAGATACTGCCTTTGACATCATTTCCTTAAATGATAATGCGGTATTGGTTGAGGGCAAGCTATACAAGAAAAATGAAGTGGTAAAGACAATTCGTACCGATATTGAGGGTATTGCTTCTACTTCTGCTGACCTCTTACCTTATGGAAACTTCCGTATCGTTGAGCGTGAAGCTCCCGACGGTTACTTAACTGATGGTGCAAAACCGATTAATTTTACAATCACAGAAAATGGAAAAATCGTGGACTTAACCGACGAAGCTCATTCTATCTACAATCAGATTAAGCGTGGGGATATTGAGGGCGTAAAAATCGGTGCAGGAACACACAAGCGTCTTGCTGATGTTCCCTTTCGGATCACAAGCAAGACGACGGGAGAAAGTCATGTTGTGGTAACTGATGATAACGGGCAGTTCTCCACTTCTGCTGAATGGGCTTCTCATAAGCACAATACCAACGCAGGAAAGACCAGCGAGGACGGTGTATGGTTTGGGACTTCTGAACCAGACGACAGCAAAGGTGCGTTACCTTACGATACTTATATCATTGAAGAAATGCGTTGTGATAGCAACAAAGGCTTTGAACTTATCCCACCTTTTGAAATCGAGGTATCAAGAAATAACCTTGTGATTGATTTAGGGACTTTGACTGATGAATACGAAAAAGAAATCTCTATCCATACCACAGCAACCAGCAAGGACGGCGAAAAGACTATCCTTGCAGGAAAAGAGATTACGATTGTTGATACTGTAAAATTGGACGGACTTACAAAAGGCACAAAATATCAGCTCAAAGGCTGGCAGATGTTAAAGGAAGAAAACGCCGAGCTTATCATTGACGGAAAGCGTATAGAAAACGATTATACCTTTGTCGCTGATGATGAAGAAATGAAAGTAGAAATTGCCTATACATTTAATGCGTCCGAGCTTGGCGGTAAAAATCTGGTAACATTCGAGGAATTATACGATTTGAGCAATTCAGACGAACCCGTGAAAGTCGCAGAACATAAAGACATTGAGGACGACGGGCAGACGGTACTTATCACAGAGCGTATCATCAAAATTCATACGACTGCTACCGACAAGGACGGCAACAAAGAGCTTGAAGCTGGAAAAGACGTTGCAATCATTGATACCGTAACCTTAGAGGGCTTAGAGGTCGGTACACAGTACAAACTTGTGGGCTGGCAGATGTTGAAAGAAGAAAATGCAGAGCTTCTTATCAATGGAAAACGTGTGGAAAGTGATTATACGTTTACTGCTGACAGCGAAACTATGAAAGTGGAAGTTGCCTTTACCTTTGACGCTACTTCCCTTGACGGCAAACAGCTTGTAACTTTTGAGGAATTATACGATTTAAGCAATCCAGACGAGCCGAAGAAAGTTACCGAGCATAAGGATATTGAGGACGAGGGGCAGACGATTACTTTTAAGGAAAAACCAGAAGTCCCAGAAGAACCAGAGAAACCCGAAACACCTAACAGACCTAGCGACAGTCCTAAAACGGGCGATAACACCAACCTTTACGGACTGCTTGCACTTCTTATGACTTCTGGTGCTGGGCTGGCAGGTATCTTCTTCTATAAACGCCGTAAAATGAAGAAATCATAAGGCGGTAACGGTATGAGGAAAGAAAAATCACGCTCTCCGCCGAAGCTGTCAAACGGCAGACTTTTGCTTATTCTGGCTTGTCTGCCAACAACCTGCAAGAACACGGATAGTCAAGGGTGCGTAAGCATTGATTTTACCCTTTACTATTCGGGGGATTGCTGGTACTTCCCAAACCGCCAGAATAAGAAATCACAATCAAAAAACTTATCAAAAATAGAAAGAAACGAGGTAAAACAATATGGAAATGAAATATGTCGTGCCAGATATGGCACAGTCTTTTGGAACTCTTGAATTTGCAGGCGAAAGCGAGACAGTCTTTGAAAGAGATAAAAATAACCGCAGGGTCTTAGCCAGACGAAGCTATAACCTTTATTCTGACGTACAGAAAGGCGAAAATGTTGTGGTGGAAATTCCCGTGCAGGCTGGCGAAAAGCATTTCAAGTATGAACAGAAAGTAAAACTTGTCAATCCGAAGTTATACGGCAGAGGTTACGCAATCGGGGATATGGGACATACCGATTATGTGTTGCTTGCTGATGATATTGTAGCAGTTGAAGAAAAGTAAAGGAGTCAAAAATTTATGAGATTATCAAACGGGTTTGTCATTGACAAAGAGAAAACATTTGGAGAATTAAAATTTACAGCGGTGCGTGATGTGTTCTTGCAGAACGAGGACGGGACACCGAGTACCCAGCTTAAAAAGCGTATCTATGATTTGAAGTGCAGTCTGCATGGTGGAATTATCCCCGTGTCTGTACCGCCAGAAGTACCATTAAGGGAATTTCCGTACAATGCAGTTGTGGAGCTTGTCAATCCAGTAGCCGACACCGTATCAAGAAAGACGTTTGGTGGTGCAGATGTAGACTGGTATGTAAAGGCAGAGGATATTGTATTGAAGAATAAAGGTAACCAGAACGCAGGCAGTCCACAGAACCCTACACCGCAGGGACAGCCGAAAAAACAAAATTAGAGATTAGATTTTTATTGTGAGGTAATTCGTTGAATGATATAATTAGGATAAATTGTGAGGTGCTTATCTATGAAAGTATTAGTTAGTTCATGTATCATGGGAAAAAACTGCAAATATAACGGTGGGAATAATCTCAATCCGAAAGTTGTAGAGTTTCTAAAAGACAAAGAGGTTATCGAAATTTGTCCAGAATTATTAGCGAATATGCCCACACCACGTCCTAGTGCGGAAATAGTAAATGGTATTGTCATGGATATAAATGGAAATATTGTTGATGAGGAATATCGTCATGCGGTACAGTTGGCTCTAAATGAAATAAGAAGTATGGAAATAGATTTAGTTATTCTGCAATCAAGAAGCCCAACTTGTGCAGTCCAGAATATTTATGATGGTAGTTTTACGGGAAAATTGATAAAAGGTCAAGGTCTGTTTGCACAAGCGTTAATTGAGGCTGGATATAAAGTGTTGGACTCAGAAGATTTTTAATGAATGGTAATGAAAAAGCAGTTAGTCTTATGATTGACTGCTTTTTTTCATACCCAGAAAGGAGTGATTGATTTATGCGTAAGATTTGGAATAAAGGACACCGTATCAGAGCTAGCGACAAGCACCTTGTCTACCACTTTTCCATAGGGACGCTTCTGTTTGTATTCGTGGCGGTTCTCCTGCTACTCAATAGCAAACAGCTCATGCGTACCGATTGGGAGTATTTCAGCTTGTTAGAGAACGGCTTGACACTCTCCCCTTACAACTTCATAACCATAGGGATAGCGACTGGTGTTTGTGCATTGGTTGCTTTTCTGTATTACCGCTTCTGTTACGACAGTTTTAAGAAGCTCCTGCACCGTCAAAAACTGGCAAGAATGATACTGGAAAATAAGTGGTATGAAGCCGATACCATACAAGACAGCGGTTTTTTTACTGACCTGCAAAGCAGATCAAGGGAAAAAATCGTCTGGTTTCCAAAGATTTATTATCAAATGGAAAAAGGACTGCTTCATATCCGCTGTGAAATTACGCTGGGGAAATATCAAGACCAGCTTTTACGATTAGAGGATAAATTGGAAAGTGGCTTGTATTGTGAGCTGACCGACAAGACCCTGCATGACGGCTATATCGAATATACCCTGCTTTATGATATGATAGCGAACCGCATTACCATTGATGAAGTACGGGCAGAAAACGGCTGTCTAAAGCTGATGAAAAATCTTATCTGGGAATATGACGCACTTCCTCACGCCCTTATCGCTGGTGGAACGGGTGGCGGTAAAACCTATTTTCTGCTGACACTCATTGAAGCCCTACTGCATACAAACGCTGTCCTTTACATCTTAGACCCGAAAAATGCAGACTTAGCAGACTTAGGGACAGTCATGGGAAATGTGTATCATACGAAAGAAGAAATGATAGATTGTGTCAATGCCTTTTATGAGGGCATGGTACGACGAAGCGAGGAAATGAAGCGACACCCGAACTATAAGACGGGCGAAAACTACGCCTATCTGGAACTGCCACCCTGCTTTCTTATCTTTGATGAATATGTGGCGTTTTTTGAAATGCTGGGGACAAAAGAAAGCGTGGGCTTACTTAGCCAGTTAAAGAAAATCGTTATGTTAGGACGACAAGCAGGTTATTTCCTTATCGTTGCCTGCCAGCGTCCAGACGCAAAGTATTTCTCGGACGGGATAAGGGATAACTTCAACTTTCGTGTAGGACTGGGGCGTATCAGTGAGCTTGGTTACGGTATGCTGTTCGGTTCAGACGTGAAAAAGCAGTTTTTCCAGAAGCGTATCAAGGGACGTGGCTATTGTGATGTGGGAACAAGTGTTATCAGTGAGTTTTACACGCCTTTAGTTCCGAAAGGACATGATTTTTTACAGACTATCGGTACGCTTGCACAAGCAAGGCAGGACGGGACGGCGACGTGCGAAGCGAAAGGCGACGGAACGGACTAGCCGTTGCTGGTGTGGCGTAAGCCACGCCAGCAGGTAAAACCCCTCGGTATCTAACAGAGGGGTACGTTTGCAAATAGACAATAGACAAAAAACATAGGAAACATAAGGTTTCTGGCATGATTTTCTAGCAAAAATCAGTTGTGAAGTCGCCTTAAAAAACTTCACACTTTACAGATTGGGGGTATGGTTCTGAATGAAGAACAATGGATAAAAGAATTACGGGAGAAACGGATTGCTTACGGTATCTCACAAGGCAGGCTGGCGGTGGCTTCTGGTATCACAAGGGAATATCTCAACAAGATAGAAAGCGGAAAAATGAAGCCGTCAAAGGAACTTCTTCATACTCTGCATAAGGAACTGGCAAGGTTCAATCCAGAAGCACCGCTTACCATGCTGTTTGATTATGTGAAAATTCGTTTTCCCACGCTGGATATACAGCACATCATCAAAGATATATTAAAACTGAATATCAATTATATGCTCCATGAAGATTACGGACATTACAGCTATACGGAGCATTATTCTTTAGGGGACATCTTTATCTATACGTCGGCTGACGAAGAAAAAGGTGTCCTTTTAGAGTTAAAGGGGCGTGGTTGCAGGCAGTTTGAAAGTTACCTGCTGGCACAACAAAGAAGCTGGTATGACTTCCTTATGGACGCATTAGTAGACGGTGGCGTGATGAAGCGTATCGACCTTGCTATCAACGACCATACGGGCATTTTAGATATTCCAGAGCTTGCGGAAAAATGCAGGAAACGGGAATATATCGGAAAGTCCAGAAGCTATAAGTTTTACCAGTCGGGCGAGCTTATCAAGCACAGAGAGGACGACAGAGAATATATGGGACGTACCCTTTATCTTGGTTCGCTGAAATCAGATGTGTATTTCTGTATCTACGAAAAGGACTATGAACAGTATGTCAAGTTAGGGACACCTTTGGAAGAAGCGGACATTATCAACCGTTTTGAGATACGGCTTCGGAATGAACGTGCCTACTATGCAGTACGAGATTTGCTGACCTATTATGACGCAGAACAGACCGCCTTTTCTATCATCAACCAGTATGTGCGGTTTGTTGATGAAGAACCAGACAAGCGAAAAAATGACTGGAAGCTCAATGACCGCTGGGCGTGGTTTATCGGCGATAACAGACAGAGCTTGAAGCTGACGACAAAGCCAGAACCTTACACCTTAGACCGTACATTGCGTTGGGTACAAAGGCAGGTAGCACCAACCTTGAAAATGCTGAAAAAGATTGATAAGGGAAACGGTACAGACTACATGGAAACAATCGAACAGCAGGCAAAGCTCACAGAAAAACATGAAATGATAATCAAACAGCAGACGACCCCTGCAAAAGATTTAGTAGAAAGTTAGGAGTGATAAAAATGTGGGAATTAGTAAAAGACTTCCTGCTGGTATCTATGGGAATGGGTATCGGCGTAGTCTTGATGTGTATTTTGAATGTCGGTAAAGAAGCTGACTATGAAATGAAACAATTAGAAGAAAGTGAGGACAATTAAATGAATTTCGGTCAAAATTTGTATCAATGGTTTTTATCAAACGCACAGAGCTTAGTGCTTATGGCGATTGTGGTTATCGGTATCTACTTAGGGTTCAAGCGTGAGTTTTCAAAGCTCATTGGCTTCTTGGTAGTTGCCTTGATTGCTGTCGGCTTGGTATTCAACGCTGGCGGTGTGAAAGATGTACTGTTAGAGCTGTTCAATAAGATTATCGGTGCATAAAAGTTATTGATATATCATTTCTACTTTGATAAACTTTTCTATAAAAAGAAAGGGATGTGAATAGTATGGAATTATATATTGATGAGTCTGGAAATACAGGCTGTGTTACATCAAAAAATGATAAATTTAATTTTGATAATCAACGTCATTTTGTTTTATGTGCAATTAAAGTAAAAGATTATAATGAGAAACAACAGCTTATTAAAAAATATAAAATATTTAAGCAAAAATTTGGTGTTGTAGACGAAATCAAAGGTAGTGATTTAATGACAAAAGAATATAATGACGCACTAGAATATTTTATAGACAATGTATTGGACGATAAGCATTTTGAGATTTGTATTTATGATAAAAAGTTTTATTTATCCACGTTGTTATTATTATTTCTCTTGGGAAATGAGTTTCAAACTCAATTTCCTATTCAGTTTTATATTTTAGCAGGCGAATTGACTTTTGGTGGCGATGATTTATTGTTGGAGTATTGTGAATTATCAAAGAACCCTACTGATGAGAAGTTGGAGCAATTTTTGAAAAATATAATTCAATATAAATTTCGAGAAATTCCAACAGACAATAACCCTCTTATTCTCTTGGCAAATCGTATTTTAGAGAAAAAAGAATACGACTGCTGGTTAAAGGAGATTTTATCGTATGGAAGTTATGAAAATCCAAATTATATAAATGTCATAAATCTGAATTGTTTATCTGAACTTATCTTAACTTTGAAGTGGCAAGAAAATCTTTCTAATTCTTCCATTCAAATTCATCATGATAAGATAGACGGTTATGATAAGACCTTTATTTCTGAGCTGAAAGAATTTAATGTCAATTTAGATTTTATAGATAGCAAGGAAGATGAAGTTATTCAAATATCCGATAATGCAGTTAGTGTATTTGCTAAATGTATCAATCAAGTTATTTTACGATTTGAAGAAAAAAAGGAATGGGATAATAGCAGTCAATGGATAATGGAACAATACTCTAAAATAATAAATAAAGTATCGATACAAAATATTAAATTTACTATTCCTATGCAAAATTGGGCAGTTTCACTTTGTGTAAAAGAAATGTTTGATAAAACATACTCTAAACAAAATAGAAACAATCTTTTCTTTAATGAGCTTTATCAGAGATGTATGGAAGTAATTGCATTTGATATAGCCAGTAAAAATTTTGATTTTAAATCAATGTTAAATTTGTTGAAGCAATAGTTTACAAAGCAGTTAGTCTTAGGATTGACTGCTTTTTTCATACCTAAAATTAGATTGGAGTGATGAAATGAACGATATTTTTAAGGATATGCAGTCAAAAATCGGCTGTGAGTACATTTCCGACCTGCCCTCTTACAAGCGTAAGGTGTGGCAGGAAATGAAACGGCTGAACCCTGCCGATTATGAAGAAAAACAGTTAGAAGATTTTTCAAAGTATGTGTTTGGTATGCCGTACCAGACCTTAAAAGATGTGATGAAGCAACAGAAAGGACGTGAGGAACAATGCAGGAAACAAGGGTGCTGGTGGAAACGAGAGGAACAACTGGCGAAGAAACAATATCATACTGGTTCGACTTGCCGATAGATGTTGCCGAGTTTGAAGAAAAGCTAGGTATCGGTGCAGAAAGTCAAGATTATCGTATTATCGAAAAGGTACTGCCCTTTGCTGATGAAATCCACGAACATACAAGTGTGTATCAGCTCAACGAATTAGATTTTATGTACCGCCAGCTTTCAAGCGATATGCAGGAAGAATATGTATCACTTCTTACGGTGTTTGAGAATTTAGAAGCACTTTATATTTGCAGGAACGTGATTACGGTTTATCCCGACTGCAAAAGCATGATAGATGTTGCAAGGCAAAAGCTGATGAACGACCCGACATTTAAGCATTTATCCGAGGACTGTCAAGAATACTATTTTGACTTTGAAGCCTATGCTTCTCACTTACTGGAAAATAGACGCTATCTTGTAACGGAACACGCTGTCTTTGAACTGCCAGAGTAGGAAATGAGGTGGTGCTTATGATTGATGATATGGCGGTTTACATTGCTAATCTTGGCAAATACAATGAGGGCTATTTAGTCGGTGCTTGGTTCACGTTTCCCATTGACGAGGAAGATGTAAAAGAAAAAATCGGCTTGAATGAACAGTATGAGGAATACGCTATCTATGATACCGACAACTTCCCCATTGCGATTGGCGAGTATGTTTCCATTGAAGAACTCAATGAGATGTATGAAATGATAGAGGAACTTCCCGACTATATTGTAGAGTGTCTGGACGAATTTATCAGCCACTTTGGGACGCTGGAAGAAGTCGTGGAACATAAGGACGATATTTATTATTATCCCGACTGTGAAACCATGACAGATATTGCCTATTACTACATAGACGAATTGCAGGCACTTGGGGATATTCCACCCAGCTTACAGAACTACATTGACTATGAAGCCTACGGGCGAGATTTGGATATGGGCGGTTACTTTATTGAAACAAGCCGAGGTATGTGCGAGATACCATACTAACGCTGGAAGATCAGCGACAAGCATTGTTGCTACTGACAGCGTATTTCTCTTTTAAGGGACAGTCTGAAACATGGCTGTCCTTTTCTATTTAGAAACTTACGAAAGGAGCTGAAAGAACTTGAAAAAGATTAAAAGCTACACGGGTATCTGGAACGTGGAAAAAGTCTTGTATGCAATCAATGACTTTAACTTGCCCTTTCCCGTTACCTTTACACAGATTACATGGTTTGTGATTACAGAATTTATCATCATTCTGTTTGGGGATATTCCCCCACTTTCCATGATTGAGGGAGCATTTCTCAAATACTTCGGTATTCCCGTTGCTCTCACTTGGTTTATGTCGCAGAAAACCTTTGACGGAAAGAAGCCGTACAGCTTTTTGAAATCACAGATAACCTATGCACTGCGACCGAAAATCACTTATGCAGGAAAAGCCGTAAAACTGCATAAGCAGATATTGAATGAAACAATCACGGCAGTAAGGAGTGTGAACTATGTTCCCGATAAAATATATTGACAATAACCTTGTCTGGAACAAGGACAATGAGGTGTTTGCCTACTATGAGCTGATACCCTACAACTATTCTTTCTTATCCGCAGAAGAAAAGTATATCGTGCATGACAGTTTTCGACAGCTAATCGCACAGTCCCGTGAGGGAAAAATTCATGCCTTGCAGATTGCCACAGAAAGCTCAATCCGAAGTATGCAGGAGCAGTCAAAGAAACTGGTAACTGGAAAATTAAAGGAAGTTGCCTACCAGAAGATAGACGAACAGACCGAAGCGTTAGTATCTATGATTGGGGACAATCAAGTGGACTACCGCTTTTTTCTTGGCTTTAAGCTCATGGTTACAGAAGAACAGCTCAATCTGAAGAACATCAAAAAATCGGCGTGGCTGACGTTCACGGAATTTCTCCATGAAGTGAACCACACGCTGATGAATGATTTTGTTTCCATGCCGAATGATGAAATCAACCGTTACATGAAAATGGAAAAGTTACTGGAAAATAAAATCTCTCGTCGCTTTAAGGTGCGTCGCTTGGAAATCAATGATTTTGGGTATCTCATGGAACATCTTTACGGCAGGGACGGTATCGCCTATGAAGATTATGAGTACCAGCTACCAAAGAAGAAATTGCAGAAAGAAACGCTGATAAAATACTACGACCTTATCCGTCCGACAAGGTGTGTGATTGAAGAAAGCCAGCGATATTTACGCTTGGAACATGAGGACAAGGAAAGCTATGTGTCCTATTTTACCGTCAATGCGATTGTCGGCGAGCTTGATTTTCCGTCGTCTGAAATCTTCTATTTCCAGCAACAGCAATTCACATTCCCCGTTGATACTTCTATGAATGTAGAAATCGTGGAGAACCGAAAAGCATTAACAACCGTCCGCAACAAGAAAAAGGAATTGAAAGACCTTGACAATCACGCCTATCAAGCTGGAAGTGAAACCAGCTCAAATGTGGTGGACGCATTAGACAGCGTGGACGAGCTGGAAACGGACTTAGACCAGAGCAAAGAAAGTATGTATAAGTTAAGCTACGTGATACGGGTGTCTGCACCCGATCTTGACGAGCTGAAACGCCGTTGTGATGAAGTCAAGGACTTTTACGACGACCTCAATGTAAAGCTGGTGCGTCCTGCTGGGGATATGCTGGGGCTTCATTCTGAATTTCTTCCTGCCAGCAAGCGATATATCAATGACTACGTGCAGTATGTAAAATCAGATTTTTTAGCTGGGCTTGGCTTTGGAGCGACACAGCAGTTAGGGGAAACTACGGGTATCTATATGGGCTATTCCGTTGATACGGGAAGAAATGTGTACCTGCAACCGTCTTTAGCTTCGCAGGGCGTAAAAGGCACAGTTACCAACGCCCTTGCGTCTGCTTTTGTTGGTTCGCTTGGCGGTGGGAAGTCGTTCTGCAACAATCTTCTGGTGTATTATTCGGTTCTCTTTGGGGGACAAGCGGTTATCTTAGACCCAAAATCAGAGCGTGGCAACTGGAAAGAAACACTTCCAGAAATCGCCCATGAAATCAATATCGTAAACCTTACCAGCGACAAGGACAATGCAGGACTTCTTGACCCGTTTGTGATTATGAAAGACAAAGAGGACGGAGCGACGCTGGCAAAAGAAATTTTAACATTCTTAACTGGTATCTCTACCCGTGACGGAGATAAATTTCCTGTGCTTATTAGTGCAATCAGCAATGTATCTGAAAGCGAACACCGAGGGCTGTTAAATGTTATCACAGAATTACGGAAAGAAAATACACCTATTGCGAACCATATCGCAAATCATATTGCCAGTTTTACGAACTATGATTTTGCACATTTATTGTTTTCAGACGGGACAGTAAAAAATACAATCAGCCTAGATAATCAGCTCAATATCATTCAAGTAGCGGACTTACTATTGCCAGATAAAGACACCACTTTTAATGAATACACAACCATTGAATTATTATCGGTGGCAATGCTGATTGTGATTAGTACCTTTGCACTCGACTTCATTCACAGCGACAGAAGCATTTTTAAGATTGTAGACCTTGATGAAGCGTGGGCGTTCTTAAATGTGGCACAAGGAGAAACGCTCTCTAACAAGCTGGTTCGTGCTGGACGAGCTATGCAGGCAGGCGTTTATTTTGTTACCCAGTCTGCCTATGATGTTTCAAAGGAAAGTCTGAAAAACAATATCGGCTTGAAATTTGCCTTTAGAAGCACGGATATAAATGAGATAAAGCAGACCTTAGAATTTTTCGGTATCGACAAGGACGATGAAAACAACCAGAAACGCTTGCGTGATTTGGAAAACGGACAATGTTTATTGCAGGACTTATACGGGCGTGTCGGTGTGGTACAGATACACCCCGTCTTTGAAGAACTGCTACACGCCTTTGATACCAGACCGCCCGTACAGAGAAATGAGGTGGAGTGATGAAAGAAAGGATAAAAGGTGCGTTCACAAAAAAGAAGATTTTCCACTTTCTCAAAATGGCTCTGTTCGTGGTGGCACTCTCCCTTATCCTGCTTTCACTTCTGGGGACGGTGGCTCATGCAACGGGGCTTGTGGACGATACCATAAACGCAGAAAATCTTTACTCAAAATATCCGCTTTCCAACTACCAGCTTGATTTTTATGTGGATAATAGCTGGTCGTGGTTGCCGTGGAACTGGCTGGACGGGATTGGAAAATCGGTGCAGTACGGGCTTTACTGCATTACCAACTTTGTCTGGACGATAAGCCTTTATTTAAGCAATGCTACGGGCTATGTGGTGCAGGAAGCCTATAAGCTGGACTTCATCAATGACATGGCAGACAGTATCGGGCAGAGCATACAGACCCTTGCAGGCGTAACACAGAACGGCTTTTCTTCTACGGGCTTTTATGTTGGTTTCCTGCTTCTCATTATCTTAGTGGTGGGACTTTATGTTGCCTATACGGGACTTATCAAACGGGAAACCAGCAAGGCACTTCACGCCGTTATCAACTTTGTAGTGGTGTTCGTACTGTCCGCTTCGTTTATCGCCTATGCTCCCGATTACATCAAGAAGATAAATGAATTTTCATCAGACATCAGTACCGCTTCACTTGATTTGGGAACAAAAATCATGCTCCCCAACTCTGACAGCGAGGGCAAGGACAGCGTGGACTTGATACGGGACAGCTTATTTTCTATTCAAGTGGAACAGCCGTGGCTACTCTTACAATTCGGAAACAGCAACGCAGAAGAAATCGGGGCAGACCGTGTGGTCGCTCTTGTATCGGCAAGCCCAGAGGACGAGGACGGGAAAACCAGAGAGGAAGTCGTGAAAACCAGAGAGGAAGTCGTGAAAACAGAAATCGAGGACAACGACAACAACAATCTGACGATACCGCAGGTTGTAAACCGTTTAGGCATGGTGTTCTTCCTACTGTTCTTCAATTTAGGGATAACAATATTTGTATTCTTACTTACGGGCATGATGTTGTTCAGCCAGATACTTTTTATTATCTTTGCAATGTTTTTACCTATCAGTTTTCTACTTTCCATGATACCGAGCTATGAAAGCATGGCAAAGCAGGCAATCGTGAGGGTGTTTAATACCATTATGACACGGGCAGGAATAACGCTCATTGTAACGGTGGCGTTCAGTATTTCCAGTATGTTTTATAACATATCCACAGACTATCCATTTTTCATGGTGGCGTTTTTGCAGATAGTATGTTTCGCTGGTATCTACATGAAGCTGGGCGATTTAATGAGTATGTTCTCTTTGAACGCTAATGACAGTCAAAGCATGGGACGAAGAATTTTCCGCAGACCGTATCTGTTTATGCGACATAGGGCTAGGCGTATGGAACACCGTATTGCAAGGGCGGTAAGTGCTGGCGGTATTTCGGGCGGTGTCGCTGGTGCGGTGGCTGGAAGTGCCGTTGCTGGAAAACGAGCTGAAAGAAAAAATACAGCTTCTAAAGAAAATCGGGGCAATACCACTTCCAGCATGGGACAGCGTGCAGGCTCAAAGGTGGGTGCTGTCTTAGATACGAAAAATAAAGTGAAAGACAAGGCAAACGCTGTCAAAGAGAATATCAAGGATATGCCGACACAGACCGCTTATGCGGTGTATTCCGCAAAGGAAAAGGTAAAGTCCAGTGTGTCTGACTTTAAGCGTGGCATGGTGCAGGAACAGCAGTCCAGACAGACGGGACGATTGGAAAAGCAGGAACAGCATAAGAAAAATATCGCTGACAAGCGTATGGAGCTTCAAAAGGCACAAGAAGCAAGGCAGGTACAGCGAAAGGCTGACGGATCAGCGACAACGGGAGCTACCCGTCCCCATGAGCGACCAGCCACAGCTTCAAAGCCGAGTGCGGAAAAAACACAGGAAGTCAAACGTCCTGCCACAGCGACCACTTCAAAAGCAAGTGAGCCAGTTAAGACAAATGTTGTAAAAGAGCGTCCGCTATCTTCTGGTGCTTCTGATAGAAAAGCGACCCAGTCGGAACAGCCAGCACATAGGCAGAATGTAGAAAAAGTGGTATCGCAGGAAACACGCCAGAATTACACCAAAGACCGCAGGACAAAGGTTCAGCAGACCCAGAGCGTCCAGAAGAACCAGCAGACCACAGAGAAAAGCCGTAACCTTGTAACGAAGAAAGGACAGAAGAAAAAATGAAACTGAAACATATCGCTCTCATTGGCAGTCTGTTTCCTATCCTCTTTTCTCTGGTGCTTTTCTTTGGAGTGCTGATTAGTGCGGACAGCGACGACGAGAACAACAACTTTTCTTCTGGCATTACAGGTATGAACTTATCCGCAGAAGTCTTGAAACATCAGCCTATGGTGGAAAAGTACGCCAGAGAATACGGTATCTCCGAGTATGTCAATGTGCTATTGGCTATCATTCAAGTAGAAAGTGGGGGTACGGCAGAAGATGTTATGCAGAGTTCGGAAAGTCTTGGTTTACCGCCTAATTCCTTAGATACAGAAAGTTCAATCAAGCAGGGGTGTAAGTATTTTGCGTCCCTGCTTTCTTCCTGCAAAAATCAAGGTATCGACGACTTGAATGTAGCAATACAGTCTTATAACTATGGCGGTGGTTATGTGGGATATGTGGCAGGAAAAGGAAAGAAACATACCTACAATCTTGCGGAGAACTTCGCCCGTGAGAAATCGGGTGGAAAAAAAGTAACCTATACCAACCCGATAGCCGTTGCGAAGAACGGGGGCTGGCGGTATGGCTATGGAAATATGTTCTACGTCGAATTAGTCAATCAATATCTGACCGTGGCACATTTTGATAATGCGACGGCACAAGCGATTATGAATGAAGCGTTGAAATATAAAGGCTGGAAATATGTGTATGGCGGTAGCAATCCCAACACTTCTTTTGACTGTTCGGGGCTAACGCAATGGTGCTATGGAAAAGCTGGTATCTCCTTACCGAGAACGGCACAGGCACAGTATGACGCAACCCAACATCTTCCACTTTCGCAGGCAAAGGCTGGCGATTTGGTGTTTTTCCATTCTACCTATAACGCTGGAAGTTATGTAACACACGTCGGTATTCTTGTTTCGCCGACACAGATGTACCACGCAGGAAATCCGATAGGATATGCAGATTTAAGTAGTAGTTACTGGCAACAGCACTTAATCGGTGCAGGACGAGTAAAACAATAGAAAGGACTTGAAAAATATGTTTAAGAAGAATAAGAAACAGACAGAAAATGTCAAAGAAAAAAAGGTGCGTACTGTCAAGGTAGGCACACATAAGAAAACCGTGATTGTGTTATGGGTGGTGCTTATCGCAAGCGTGAGCTTTGGGGTATATAAGAATTTTACCGCTATCGACCAGCACACCACCCACGAAAAAGAAATCATTGAGCTTCGCTTGCAGGACACCAACGGGATTGAAAATTTCGTGAAGAACTTTGCGAAGTCCTATTACACATGGAATAACAGCAAAGAAGCGATTGAAGCAAGGACGCAGGCAATCAGCGGTTATCTGACAAAGGAATTACAGAACTTGAATATTGATACCATTAGAACGGATATAGCAACCAGCTCCATAGTTACAGATGTGATTGTATGGAGTATTGAGCAGTCGGGAACGGACACTTTTTCTGCTACCTACGAAGTAGATCAGCAGATAAAAGAGGGGGAACAAACAAGCAATGTGAAAGCCACCTATACGGTAAAAGTCCATGTGGACGCTGACGGGGATATGGTAATCGTTCAGAACCCTACCCTTGCACCAGCAATCGAAAAATCAGACTATGAGCCTAAGACATCAGAAGCAGACGCAAGCGTGGACGCTGATACTGTAAACGACGCTACCGCATTTCTGGAAACATTCTTTAAGCTGTACCCGACAGCCACAGAAAAAGAGCTTGCCTATTATGTATCGGGTAATGTACTTGAACCTATCGGCAGGGACTACCTTTATTCTGAATTGGTAAACCCTATCTTTACAAAGGATGGGGACAATGTGAAAGTCAAGGTAGGCGTGAAATTCCTTGATAATCAGACAAAGGCGACGCTGGTATCGCAGTATGAGCTTGTGCTATATAAGGATAGTAACTGGAAGATTGTAGGATAAGTAAATGGATTGACAAATGACTTCTGAATGTGGTATATTTCACTTGTAAAGATAGAAATATACCACATAAGGAGTGAGTGTTATGAAAGTAAGAAAATTTTTGTATGGTGCAACTGGTTTCCTTTCGTTATTAGGTGTTATCGGTGTTATGAGTAATGAAAAGGAGCTTTTACCTTTCTTTGTATTTGCAATAAACTTTGAGTATTGGTTTATGAAACAAGATGAAATGTTAGATGAATATATGAATAAATCGGCGTCCCGTGGTTTCTATTGTGGAATGATTGCCACAGCCTGCATTGCCGTATATTCTTTCTTGATAAAACAAAGTTCTGGAAATGAAGCATTTACTAATGGCTTGGCACTAGGGTGGGCGATTTCTGTAATTGTTTACTCTATATCAACCGCATACTTTGGAATGAAAGAAAAATGGGGAATATGCAATGATTAAAAACCGTATTAAAGAATTTAGGGCAAGATATGATATGAAACAAGACGATTTAGCGAGAGCAGTCGGTGTTCGACGGGAAACGATTGGTAATCTTGAAAAAGGACGATACAATCCCTCTCTCGTATTAGCTTGGAATATTGCAAAGACATTTCATGTAACGATTGAAGAAGTTTTTACAGTAATAGACGATTGAATTTAGGAGTGATACCATGATAGGACTAAAAAAACGAGATATAAAAAAAGCATTGAAAGCTGGTGCAAAGGCTGGCGGTGTATCATTGGCTGAGGTTCGGGCTGATATTGAAGCGACGGTTGATGAAGCTATGAATAGCACCGACCCTGATGTGCAGGCGACTTTCAAAAAGTATTTTGGGAATAAACGCCCTACGCCAGAAGAATATATTTATAAGATTATGAAAAAGACAAAAGTTTAGAGTTGGGAACTTTTTAGGGGGTATTTTATGCAGGTTATAAATAAAATCTTTTGGGATACAGATAGAATAAGCATGATTACAAATCACTTAGACGCTGACACTCATAGTCATTTGATGTTACAGTTATTTGTTGGTGTTGATGATTGCGTGGATATAATTATCAATGACATACGGATTAAATGTGATGTTATAGTTGTAAATAAAAATGTTGCACATTCTTTTTCAGCAAAGGGGAAATTATATTTTTCTTCAGTTATTGACCCAACATCTGTGTACGGCAAAGAACTTGTTGATAAAATGGGGAAAAGAGATTTTTTGATTTACGACCAAATAAATATATACGAATTGAGCAGGCAAGTTAAAGGGTTATTACATAGTACAAATGTTGAACAATATAAATATTTTTACAGTTCTCTATTAAATTATTTGGAACTATCTATGTATAAACGCACGTATGATGAAAGAATATCTAGTGTTTTTCGGATTTTAGACACCTGTAAATGCAACGACCATAGTATCAAATATTTAGCAGATAATGTATTTTTATCTTCCAGCAGATTGTCACATTTATTTAAGGAACAAACTGGAATACCTTTAAAGTCCTATATTTTGTTACATCAAATGGAACGGGCTTTTGATGAATTATTCGCTGGTAAAAATATCACGGAGGCTTCAATGCTTGCTGGCTTTGATAGCCCGTCCCATTTTGCAAGTACAGTAAAAAAAATGATGGGTATGACCGTTTCATTATCGTTAAAAGATAGCGAATTTTTGAAAGTGTACTAATGAAATTTAAAATATAATAAAGCCATGAAGAAAGGAGCTTTATTATGGAAGAATATTTGAAAGAAACAAAAATGTTAAATTTTAATTCTGCTAAGATTAGCGATTTAGTTAGGGGAAAAGGCTGGCTGGAATTAGACGAATTTCATAAAATAAAAAACATTTATGAGTTTGTTCAAAATGATATTTTATTTGGATACAACTCTACGGATATATTGAGTGCGGTTGAAGTTTTACAAGATGGTTTCGGACAATGTAATACTAAAGCAACACTTTTAATGGCACTATTACGTTCAGTTAATATACCGTGTAGATTACACGCCTTTAATGTATCAAAAGATTTTCAAAAGGGAGCACTTCCCCAAATTATTTATTTGTTAGCACCTAAATATATTTTGCATACATGGGTAGAAGTTTTCTTTAATGATAAGTGGATTGCTTTAGAAGGTGTAATAATCGATAAAGACTATTTATACACAGTACAACAAAAATATACTGAATATAAAGGTATATTCAAAAAATTTGCTATTGCGACCAAAGACTTGGAAACAGTTAATATCGCTTGGACGGGAAACGATGTTTTTATTCAGAAAGAAGCAGTTGTTGATGATTATGGTATATTTTCTTCTCCAGATATACTTTTTTCTAAGCATACGCAGAATATGTCAAAAATTAAATTGTACCTTTACTCACATATAGGAACGAAAATGATGACAAAAAGAGTATTTAAAATAAGAAATTCAAAGAAATAAAGAGGTGGTGTTGTGGAAAAACAGTCATGGGTACTATGTCCTGTTTGTAGTAACAAAACACGAACAAGAATACGGAAAGATACAGAACTAATAAATTTCCCATTGTATTGTCCAAAGTGCAAAGTTGAAACTTTAATCAATATAAAGTATGGAAAAGTAACTGTTATCAAAGAGCCAGACGCTAAGACGCAGAGCCGATAATTTGTAGGTTGTTATAACTTATAGATTGTCGGCTCTTAATTTGCTACCTGCAGAGCAGATCAGCAAATAAGACTGTTAAAGCTACATAAAAAGAAAACAAGAAGCTGATTACTTCTTGTTCTCTCTACTGTTTAAGATACCGTCAATCGTACCTTGAATAATTTTTAATTCGTTATCACTCAATAAATCAAGAGCTGTTTCTATCTGACGGCGAGCTGTGCTTTTTGCTACTTTCTCCGCTGGATAGAAATATTCATCAACCGATATATTGAACATGGTAACTAAATCATGGAATAATTGAAAACTGGGGTGCGACCCGATATTTTCAATATCTGCGATATGGCGTTCTCCATAGAACACTTTATCGCCTAAATCATTACGAGAAAGCCCTGCTCTTTCACGGGCTTCTCTGATTGCCAGTCCTAAAGGTCTGAAATCAAAAGTTTGTGTTTCTTTTGCTTTTCTCATTTTAAATCACCTAGCATGAGTTTATACTTCATGTGATGTATTTGGAATGTGTTAAAAGTGCATATAGTGTGCAGTTTTAAATCAAGAGATATTATCGTGTGTGGAAAATAAAAAAAACCGTCATTTGATAATATACTTTTGTGCGTCTTTAAAAATAAGAGGGCGGTTTTGGATAACCAGAACTGTCCTTTTTTTCTTGAGATATGAGGAATAGCTCTGGTTAAAGGGGGCTATACCATGACTGCATATAAAAGAACGCTTTGCCGTTCTCAACTGGATAAATATTTCAGTCCACTATTACAATCATTATACCCTTTATATGAGTTAAAAATTCATATCAATAGAATTTATAAAACAGTCCTTTTGTGTAATTACACATTATCGGGCTGTTTTTGTTTTTTTAAAAAATTTTTTTGAAAATCTTGGTAGCTTGCCACCTCTTTGGGTAGTTAGGGTGCGGAAAGGGGGAAATAAACAAAAGTTTATTTCAATCCAGCACGGAAAGGAGGTGAGCAAATGAAAACATCTTCTTTCAAACAAGCCATTGAAGCACAGTTTGATTGCCTTTCAAAAAAAGTAATTAAACGTGCAGTAAAGAAAGGCTACCGCGATATGAAAAGGCGTGAAAAACACGAATGTTTATTTTCGGATATTCCAGATTATGAACAATCACGTTTTGGAGAATTGGATAAATACGAAAGTGATTATACTGTATTCAATATCTTAGGCATTGAAGTTTGGGTTGAGGACGACCAGTTAAGCGAAGCCCTTAAAACATTGACAGAGAAGAAACGCAACATTATCTTGTTGTCCTACTTTATGGATATGTCGGATAGTGAAATCAGCGAATTTATTAAAATTCCCCGTTCTAACGTCCAGTATCACAGAACAAAAACACTTGAAGCAATGAGAAAAATTATGGAGGAACGCAAATGAAGAAATACGAACATCTGCCTTTTGAGATTATTTTATCAGCAACAGAGGGCGACCCAGAAGCGATTGAAACCGTTATGAAATTTTATGACGGTTACATTTCCAAATTGTGCCTGCGTAAATTGTATGATGAATACGGTAATGTTTGCATGGTTGTGGACGCCGATTTAAAAAACAGAGTTCAGACAGCATTACTTGATATGCTGATGAATTTTGAAATTGTAGTGATGTAGTACATACAAGTGAAGTCTGGCACGCCCCCCTTTCCTGTCACTTCACTTGTCATTCTATTAAAATCAAAATCTGAAAGTTGATTTTAATAGGTTGAATAGCCGATAGCTCTTTGACAACTGAATAAAGCAGACAGATACGTTTGTGAGATAGCGAGCCACGGGGACTGTACGCCACGACCTTTTCAAAAGAAAGCGAGCGACCCACGCAGTGATCCGAGAGCGACTGTTGGAAAAGTCGTTTTGCCACGACCTATCCTCACAGAATAATGATACGTCCGCATGGTGCGGTTCTGCCCACAAGAATGGGAATAGTTGAGATACTAATGGAGCTTTCCAAAGCCGTCTGCCTGCTTATGTAACTTATAAAATAGACACGCAGTAAAGGGGGTGTTACATTATGTTAAATACTGATGTGTTAAATGATGTGATGTTCCAGCGAGGTAAGGTGTTGGAATATGAATAAAACGAAGATAAGAGCAACGGAACAGCCGATTGCTGTTGATATAGAGGGATTGTCTGCTATGTTATCTTGTGGTCGTGCTACTGCAAGAAAGATTGGCGAGCAGGCAGGAGCAAAAATTGTGATAGGTCGCAGGGTTCTTTATTCCATAGAAAAAGTCAAGAAATACTTGTTATATTTGGAAGAATAGAGCGATTTTCTATTTATGTTCTCTGGCGTGTGTAGTATAATAAGAAAGGACAAAGCACGCTGTGAGAACAAGAAAAGAGGCTTTTTCAGAAAGGAATGGTTCTCATGGCAATTAGTAGAAAAGACCCAAAAGGAAGAAAATTAAGAGAGGGCGAAAACTGGCGTAATGATGGACGATACAGTTATCGTTATACAGATGTAAGAACAGGCAAGAGATTGACAGTCTATGCACAAGATTTACCAGAGCTTCGAGAAAAAGAGAAGCAGATTGCAAAGGATATGGAAGATAACATACTAACAGACGGAGCAATCAAAAAAATGACGCTCAACACGTTATTTGAGCGTTATATGGCAACTCGTGAGCTGGCTGATACTACAAGAGTTAGTTATGTTCGTGCTTGGGAAAACAGAGTAAAAGACGAGATTGGAAATATTAAAGTTGTTCAGCTTTTACCCTCACATATTAAAGCGTATTATGCGAAACTTTCCAAAGCTGGATATGCTTATTCCACAATCAAGTATATTCACAACCTGCTTTATCCTGCATTAGAAATGGCTGTTGATGATGACATTATCCGAAAGAACCCTGCAAAAAGTTCCATTAGCGATTATGGAAAACCAGCAGAGGAAAAAGAAGCCTTAACTATTTCTCAACAAGAAAAGTTTATGGAGTTTGTAAAACAGAGCAATGTCTATAACACCTATTATCCCATGTTTACCATAATGATTGGTACGGGGTTAAGGTGTGGGGAGCTTATTGGTCTTACATGGAAAGATATAAACATCAAGGCAAAAACGGTTAATGTAGACCACCAGCTCATATATAAGAATTTAGGCGACGGTTGCAAGTTCCATATCTCAACACCAAAAACGGAGTCGGGTATTCGTATTATACCTATGACACAAGAAGTTGCAAAAGCTTTTGAGGAACAAAGGAAAATCAATTTCATGCTTGCAAAGGATAAGAGCATTGAGGTGGACGGATATTCTGGGTTTGTCTTTACAGCAAAATCGGGTAGACCGCTTATGCCGAATGGCGTAAATAGTGTTTTATATAACATTGTAGACGCATATAACAAAACCGAAGTAGAGAGAGCAAAAAAAGAGCATAGGAAAGCGGAGCTGTTACCAAAGTTTTCAGCTCATGTAATGCGACACACAGCTTGCACTAGAATGGCAGAGTGCCGTATGGACGTAAAAGTTCTTCAATATATTATGGGACACGCTCATATAGATGTAACAATGGAAGTGTATAACCATATCGGAGAGCTGACAAGGATTGAAAATGAGATTGCAAGATTGGATAATATGGTGTTAAATGCTTGACACCATAAAAAGAAAAATTGGTGTCAAATTGGTGTCAAAACAGAAAAAATCACAGTTTTAAAAGAAACACGGGACTGCAAACCATTGATTTTAAAGGGTTTGCAAAAAAATAACAAAAATATTAGCACTCACCTCTTGACAGTGCTAAAAAATGTATTATAATATAAGTGTAATCCAAAGGAAGTATCGATTACATGAAGTAATTTCAATTTTGTATTATTAACAAAGGAGATGGTTTATATGAAATTACTACCTGGTTTTGCTACTTTTGATGATGTTTTTGAAAATATGTTTAGTGATCCTTTTTTCAAAGGAACAAGTACTCATATGCGAACAGATGTAAAAGAAGTAGACGATAATTATGTACTTGATATGGAGTTACCTGGTTTTGATAAAAAAGATATCTCCATCGAACTAAAAGATGGTTATTTAAATATTACAGCTAATAAATCTACTGATGGAAAGGAAACTGATAATCAAGGAAATATCATTCGTCAAGAACGTTTTACTGGTACTTGTTCAAGAAGTTTCTACATTGGGGATGAAGTTAAACAAGAAGATATCCGAGCTAGTTATGATAATGGTGAGTTAAAGATTACATTACCTAAAAAAGCTCCAAAAGAAATTACAACAAACACATATATTCCTATTGAATAAAAAATCCGGTTCCCGGATTTTTTATAATAATGAGATGATATAAATTACAATAATTCCTGGTAAGGATAACATTGAGAGTACAAATATATTAATAAAGTTATAGCTAAAATAATTATTTGTTAAAATATTTAAAATCAATAAAATTACAAAAGCTCGAGTAATTACAAATAAAACTCTACGCATAAAAAGACACCTCATATAAATATATGAGGCGTTTATATTTTCTTTCTTCCTTCTAACGATTTTAACAATGTTAATTCATCAGCATAGTCAATATTACTTCCTATTGGTAATCCGTTAGCGATTCTACTAGTATTAATATTCTTTTTTGATAATAATTTAGCTAAATATAAAGCTGTAGTTTCTCCATCACGAGTTGGATTGGTCGCAATAATTACTTCTTTAATCGAGTCGTCTAAACGCTCAAATAAACTTGCAATATTTAAATCATCCATTGTTTTACCATCCATTATTGACATAGCGCCATGTAAGACATGATATAAGCCATGATATTCTTTTACTTTTTCCATCGCAAAAACATCCTTAGGATCCTCAACAATACAAATAGTCGTCTGATCACGGTCTGGATCTTGACAAATATCACAAATTTCACCTTCACATATATGACCACATTTTTTGCAATAATGAATTTTGGTTTGAATACTGCCAATTGCTGCAGAAAATTCATCTACATATTTTTTATCCATTGATAAAACATGATATGCTAATCGTTCTGCACTTTTTCCACCAATACCTGGCAAACGCTTAAAACAATCAACTAAATCTTGGAATGCTTGGGGATAATTCATCGTAACCTCCTTTTATTCTTCAAACTCAACCAAATCACCAAATAACTCAACCGCCATAGCTTGAGCATCATTTAGTTCAGCTCTCTTTTCTTTAAATTCACCAATATGATGTAAAACAATTGGCTCAGGTGCGGGTAATGTTCCCGCCCGATTCATATCAATATACTTTGAGCGCATATCTGGCCAAAGTGAATTTTTAATTGCAATAAAATCATAATTTTCACCAAGAACCTCTTTTAAAAAATTCTTTAACTGATAATAATTTTGAGTTTCATTCACCTCATTAACATTTGGTTGATGCTCAAAAGCTACAATTATTCCTCCTGGGGCAGCAGCAACTGGCTTACCATCACATAACATTGAGGCAAATTTAGCAGTATTTAAATTGAATCGATATCTAGCAATAACTGTCCATTTTTCTTTAATATCATTTAAAACCCGGCGATCAGCTTGAACTAAAATATTTAAAATATCACTAAAAGACACCTCAATATTTTCTGGTGATTTATTTACAATAATATTCTCATCAATTTCCTGGGAAATATCTTCCCCAACAGGCAAAGAAACATCACTATTACTTATAACTGTTTCCAGAGTTCCCTCAGCAACTTCTTCAGGAACCACCGTTTCTGTAATATCATCAGCCTTAGCTTTTAATTCTTCAGGAATACTTTCTTCAATTTCCGGATCATATTCAATAACCCCTTTATTTAACTCTTCCTCGATAATCTCATCTTCAATTACTTCTTCTGGAAGTGAATCTGTTTCCTCAACCACAGGTATCGCTTTAGCAGTATCTTTTACAGGTAAAATATTTACCTGTTCAATTGCTTTAGAATTATCAATTGCTAATTTATTTTCTTCTTTAATACGATTACATATTTTAAGCATAGCCAATTCAAAATATGTATTAGCATCTAAAGATTGACTGTAATGACTGCTAGCTTCAATTAATATATCAATAATTTCAAAAGCTTCTTCTACCAAAATATACGGTGCCAAATTATCAACATCTTGCTGTGTTAAAACGAATAAAATTGAAACATCTTGAGTATTTTTATAAATGATAATATCCTTTAATACATCAACTAAATCAAAAGTAAGCCGCTTAATATCGATACTGCCACTTAACATATTATCAAGGGAAGTCAAAACCCCTTTTATATCTTTAGATAACAATTGTTTAATAAATGAAATTTTATTATCCATTGATAGCAAGCCATATACCATATTAACACTTTCAACCGTCAACTCATTATTATACGCCAAACATTGTTCAAGTATACTTAAAGCATCCCGCATTCCACCTTCAGCTAATTTAGCAACACTTTCAAGTGCAGGTAATTCATATTTTTTATTTTCAGATTTTAAGACATATTCCAATCTTGAAATAATATCATGGTTTTCTACTTTCTTAAAATCAAATCGTTGACATCTAGAAATAATTGTTGGCAAGATTTTATGCGGTTCTGTAGTTGCTAAAACAAAAACAATATGAGCTGGTGGTTCTTCTAAAGTTTTTAATAGCGCATTAAAAGCACCAGTTGACATCATATGAACCTCATCAATAATATATACTTTGTATTTACCATTAATTGGTGCATATTTTACTTTATCAATCAAGTCTCGAACTTCATCAACCCCATTATTGCTCGCAGCATCAATTTCAATAACATCAGGATGTTCCCCAACAGTAATAGCCTTACAATTAGGACATTGATCACATGGAGGATTTTCACCAGTACAATTTAATGCTTTGGCTAAAAGTTTAGCTACTGTTGTTTTCCCTGTTCCACGTGGTCCGGCAAATAAATAAGCATGTGAAATTCTATTTTCTTTAATAGCATTTTTCAAAGTTGTTACAATATGTTCTTGACCGGCAACTTCTCCAAATGTTTGGGGCCGATATGACCGATATAAAGCTTTATATGACATCACTAATCACTCCTCATTCTTATTTATTATACTATATTATCTAATAAAAAGGATAAAAGAATTAACTTTTATCCCGCTTACGTTTGTTTTTAAAATAATCCTTTATCACTTTTGAGCATTTATCTCCTAATACCCCGGAGACAATCACGGGCTGATGATTAACAGGAATATCCGATTGATAAATCGTAGTTAGGGCTAACCAGCGTGATTCAAAAGCACCAAATACAACTCGCTGAATTCGACTATTAATTATAGCACCAGAGCACATTACACAAGGTTCAAGAGTCACATATAATGTACACTCATCAAGATACCATGAGTTTAATGTTCGACAGGCTTCTTCAATTGCTATTATCTCAGCATGTGCCGTTGCTCTTTTACTGGTTTCACGAAGATTGCGTCCACATGCAATAATCTTTCCATCTTTAACTATCACTGCTCCTACTGGCACTTCATCCATATCTAAACATTTTAAAGCCTCTTGATATGCAATTTCCATAAATTCAAGATCTTGATCCATGACTTTCTCCTTTATACAAAAAACCACTACACATAGACGGGGATTCTTAATGCTGCTACCTTCCGGTCCTGACATGGTTCGAAGCCGCCTATTGTAATGGCAAGTATGATTATACCGTATCTATATAATAAATTCAATCATTTTTAATATTGAATCTATAAAATTATTTTCAATTTACAACATACCTTAAAAATATTGATCACTAATATAAATTATAAATTTCTCACTACATTTTAATCACTATTTTTTCTAAACCATAATTAACCATAAATAAAATTTATTTTGGTACAATTATAACTAATTCTAACGATAGTTATTTTCTATACTAACAACTGTAGTCAGGATAGTTTTAAATAGTTTTTTCAATCCTTTCTCTAATTGACTACTCTTCATGATATCCTTTCCCTGATATCAATATAAAAACAGATAGTTTTCCCTCTATCTGAATGATAGAAACAAGTAGCTTTCCCTCTACTTGTTTTTATTTTAAATATAAATTCATTAAATAAGTATCATAATATTTTAAATACACATATATTTGTCATATGTTCTGATGATTTCAAAGTCTAATTTATTAGATAATCGTACCGCTTTATCATTGTTAATTACTTAATACCAATAATCCTTTAACACTGATAATACTTTCATTCCTTCAAGTGAATGATCACCAATTATTTTACTATCGTCTTCAACAAGTAATATTAATGAATTCAAATAATTTTTTCAATTTTATCTGTTTCATTAAAATCAAACTCAACAATTACAAAATTTACATGTTTACTCTCGCTATGACAATTAGAGTAAATAAAAAACAAATAGAGTTATTGCCCTATTTGTTTCTTATAAATATAAATTCATAAGATAAGCATCCACATAATGATCATCGATTTTCATAAAATTTTCATATGTTCCGATTACCTCAAAACCATACTTTTGATATAAAGCAATAGCATTTTCATTACTCGTAACAACTTCTAATTCGATAATTTCAATACTTGCTTCAGCAGCATATCCAATTATAATAGCGACTAACTTACTACCTATTCCTTGATGCCAATAACTTTTTAAAACACTTACACCCATTTGTGCTCGATGGCTTAATCGTGTCTTTTGATTACCACTTAGTGTGGCAATTCCAACAATTTCATCGCCATCTTTGGCAACTATCATTACGGAATTAGGATCTTCGTGAATTTCCTTGATTAACTGCATCTCCTGTACTTCATTCAAAATACATTCATTCAAACCAAAAGTTAAGTTATCACTTTGGCCAGCTACCACATTCAAATAATTAATTATTTTCAATGCATCACTAGGTACTGCCTCTAAATATTCAATTTCCATTCAATCACCTTCTTGTAAGATGATTATAGCATATTTACTTCTTTAAACGTATCTTTGTGACAATTTGTGTAGCAAGATATACCAATAAAGTAAAGCCGAAGATAATTAGCATATCAATTAAAATAGGTTTAATTGATCCAAAACTAAAATCAGTTAATTTAATAATTTCATTATTTGCTTTAATAAACCAATATGATGGTAAAAATTTTGCTAAACTTAAAACAAAAGGACTTAACATACTTTGTGGTACAAATGCTCCACAAATAAAACTCGAACCCATACCAAAGAGATTTCCTACACCACTTAAAATTTCTCGATTACTTGTAAATTTAGCAATCATAAAACTAAACGCTTGAATAAATATCATTAGAACTAGTGAATTAAGTACTAAAAATAATCCATTCATTGTCAACATCGCATCTTTATAAAGAATAAAACTGAATCCCACATATAATAGCCAGATAGCTAATCCAACTGTATAATTACCTAACATTAGCTGACGATTCATACTTTTATAACTAACTGGTGAAACTAAATTACGCCGTTTGATCTTTTCTTCATTGAAAGAAACCATGATCATTGTCACAATTACCATTGTTATTGTTATTAACATATAATTAGAGAAATTATAATAAGTTGCCGGCATTGTAAAATCAACCTCATTTTGTTTATCTAACATCCCCACTTCAACTTTTTTATTTAAATCTTCTTTAATTAACTTACTTAACTCAGTATCACTAATTCCCGCTTTTAAATATAAATTAGCTGTATTTAAATATTTATTCAAAAGATTCTTACTATAAATACTACTATATGCATCTGGCAATTCCATTGTTTCAATAGTTACATCTTTACCATTAATAAAATCAGTAGTGTAATTATCTGGAATGATCATAATATAATCAACTGTACGATAAAATAACGCATCACGTAAAGATTCATTATCATCTTCTAAACTAATTAATTCGCCATGATCTTTAATATAATCTTTAAAACCATTAATTAATTCCGTATTTTTATCCCGATTTATAATAGCGACTTTAACATCCATACTTTTATAGTCAGTAGAAGTAGAATTATAAGTTCCCGTAAAAATTGCTAACCCAAGGAAGATAGCAGTATATGCCAAAATCATAAGTGTATAAGTATTAGCAATTTTTAGATATTTTTTAAATACTGTCATATTGCTTCCTCCTTGTAAAGAATAGTGATCCTAAGATTAGAAGAACTCCGATTACAAATAAGCAGATCATATTAGTAGTATAACGACTTAAATTATCATAATAGTATAAAGCATATAACCCATCAGTAATTAAACTTACTGGATTAATATAAGTTAAAATAGGAAGATTTGTTTGCATCCAGTATTTAATATCAATGATCATCATTCCTGAAAAGAATGATAAAACTAGTGAAAAGCTTGATAAAAATGATATTTTAGTATCTTCTTTTTTAAACTTAAGAACATTTCCAGCAAAATTTCCTAATCCTACTCCAGTAAAACATCCGATTGCAATCAAAAGAATAATATAACCCGTCTGTTCACCAAAACCAACACCTAATCCAAAGATCAGGTAAGCCATTAATACCATCATTATTGCAAATTGAATAATAAAGGCAGATAAGATTCCCGATAAAACCGTAACGAGTTTTGAAATCGGTGATATAGTAATTCGAGTTCCTTGTCTAGATAGATTTGCTTCAATTTGACTAGTTGTTCTAAGTCCACAGAAACTAGCATTTAAACAGTTCATCCCAATTAAAGTATAAAAATATACTACTGTTAAATCCGTGTTTCCACCAATATTCTGATTTTCAAAATTATTTTTAGATAAATTGACTGTATTTAAAATATTAGATTGTAATGCACTTGGATTTAATGTTGCTATATTTTCAACAGTGCTCATTGTACTGTTATACTCATTAACAATACTTTCCAAAATTGTTTCATCAATTCCTGTATTATTTACCACTAACTTTATTTCATTACTAACAACATAATAACCCGTAATTTTTTCATCTTTTAATAACTGCTGGGCTTTATCTAAACTTGTGATTTGTAAATCAATTAACTTATCATCACCTTTTTCCAATTCCTGCAATGTTTCTTTAAATTGTGAATTAGCCTGCTCTTCAACAAGTGCAACTTTAACTGTTTCAAATTCTTCACTTGCTGTTAAATTAGCAAATGCTAGGTTAAAGAAAGTCGCTAGAGCAAGTGGAAATACTAACGTCCAAAATATTACCATCTTGTTCCTAAGCAATGTTTTAAATTGATATTTAAAGAAATGATAGAACATTAATCTCTCAACTCTTTTCCTGTTAATTCTAAGAATACATCATTTAATGTCGGACGTTCACTAAATAAACTAGTATAATTAACATTGTTTTCTCGAACATAATCAATTAACTTACTTAAATTATCTTCTTTCGTATTATAAGATATATGAACAGTATTATTTTCAATCTCAATATTCATTACACGATTACTATTTTTAAGCCGCTCAATAAATGTTTGATTCATTGATTTTAATTCAATCGTAATTCTCTCCCCAAGAGTAATCATATTTTTTAATTCATCTTTAGTTCCAGATGCAATTACTCTCCCCTTATCAATAATAATAATTTGATTACATAGCTGCTCAACTTCTTCCATGTAATGGGTTGTATAAACTATTGTTGCTCCTAATTCATTTAATCGTTTAATTCCCTCTAAAATATTATTTCTACTTTGTGGATCAACTGCAACTGTTGGCTCATCTAAAAAAATTAATTTTGGCTTATGCGCTATTCCACATGCAATATTTAATCTTCGTAATAATCCCCCACTTAATTGCTTTGGTTTAAATTTAGTAAATTCGTTTAGACTAACAAGATTAATTGCATCTTGAACATAGTTGGCACGAATTTTTTTATCTTTAATATATAAACCACAAAAATAATCAATATTTTCAATAACACTTAATTCATCAAATACAGCTACATCTTGAAAAACAACACCAATTTTACTTTTTATATCATAAGCAGTAGGACTCATCTCTTTATTAAAAATCTTGATTGAACCAGAATCATACTTTAATAATGATAAGATCGTATTGATAGTTGTCGATTTACCACTGCCATTAGGTCCTAATAACCCTAATATTTCCCCTTCATAAACATCTAAACTAAAGTCATCTAAAGCAATTAAATCACCATAACATTTAGTCAAATTCTTTATCTCAATAACTTTATTCATCTTTACTCCTCCTTACATCATCACTATACGTAAAACTTTTATTTCAAACCACCAATTTTAGATTGCAGCATGGTTTCTTTTAAGCAACTATTAGTTGCGATGGCGGTTTCTTTTTAATTTTTCATTTATTTTTTTAGCATCTTCATTATTTTTCATAAAAACGACTGCTTTTACAAAAAAATAAACAGTTACTGACATAAATGTAACACCTATAAAATTATCTAATTCAATAATACTGTTTGTATATCCACATAAATAATTAGCAGTACAGACTACAAAAGCTATTTCGATAATTGAAAGTAAATTGGTTAACCACTCCTGTAATTCTAAGTAATGAGTTACGTTTATCAATAAGTTTACGATTACACAAACGATAAAAATCATCACAACTAATTCATTAGACATATTTTGATGATTGAAATGAAATAATAATGTTTGCAATAAAATTACAAACGTATATGATACACAAGTCGTCAACATATAAAATTTAAACATTTTTAATTTATTCATCTTATCACCTACATTCCAAATTTTTCCTTAAAACTGCTTACATAATGACGTGTAATAATTAACCTTTCACGATTAATTAATAGCGCTTCATAACGCCCATTTAATAGAGCTCTTACATTATCTAATTTGTTTAAATTTAGCAATATTGATTTACTGATTCTTACAAACAATCGGGGATCTAATTGATCTTCTAATTCATATAATCTTAGGCTTGTTTCATAGACTTTATCTTCACAATAAATAAAAGCACGATCTTCATTTGCTTCTAAATAATAAATATCATCTATTTTAATTTGATAACTACGATTGTCTAATTTTCCAATAATAAAATGTTTATCTTCAAATAAAGAAATAATTCGCCTTACTTCATCATCAATTTTATTACAACGAATTACTACTTCTAATTCATTATCTTCCTCACATTCAATGAGCACCTTCATCGAATCCCTCCTTTATTAACACCTTATCATATAATATCTTTTTTACCTATCTAATTTTGGTAAGATGCACATAGATTAGCTAAGATGCAAAAAAAGAATGCTAAAACATTCTTTTATCTAGATAATTGATATATCTGAATTTTTTCATCAAAAAGATATTGATAGCCCGAAATAAATCTACCAACCAGCAGAGCAGATAACACTGTTCCCATACCAATTCCATAAACTGGTATCTGTAAGACTAAACAAAGCAAGAGCGTCATAATAATCATAGTAATATCAAATACATTTTTTACTAACGAAAATTTAAGATTATATACTTGCGAGATAGTCTTAACCGTTGATTCAACGGGTGTTGCAATAAGATTACAGCTAACTGAAAAGTATACTCCAAGTGAAACAAAAATAATTGCAATCAGTAATAGTAGATAAGCAGATAATAAATTTGAACACCTAATTTTAATTAAAGAATCATAAAAATCGGTAATATATCCAAAGATTAATGAAAATGGAATTTCTAAAAAATTGTAATAGTTAATTTTCTAACTAAACAAATCTGAACAATAATTAAAATCAAATATAAAATAATTGAAGCAATTCCTAATGAAATATTGTTGACCTTACTAAAAGCATAAAAAAGACTAGTGAACGCAGCAACCCCCAAATCAGTGCGGGTATTCAAAATTATTCCCAAAGCCAAAATATTGATTGATAGTATGTAGATGATCCAACGATTAACATTTTTATTCATTTATATTCCTCCATCACCAAGATAGTAATATATTAATCAATAACTTTCTAATATTAAAAAGATATTATATAATAATTAAAAGTTATTAAAGGGGAATATGAAATGAATCTTAATCAAATAAATTATTTTTTAGCAATTTGTAAGACAATGAATTTTACTAAAGCAGCACATAATCTATATATATCGCAAACTGCAGTTACAAAACAGATACAATTATTAGAAACTGAATTAGGAACTAAATTATTTAATCGCAATAATAAACAAATAGAACTGACCGAAGCTGGTAGATTTTTTTTAATTGAAGCTAAAAAATAATTAATCAATTTAATCATTCAAAATTAAATATTGATTCTTTCTTAAAAGGACAACAAGGTACAATTAAAATTGGTTTTCTTAAAAATTTAGATCCTCAATTATTGGTTACTATATTTTCTGATTTTATAAACGAATTTCCTAATATAAAAATAGAATTAACAAGCTATGCAAATTATCAATTATATCATGCGCTTGAACAAAGGATGATAGATATAGTCCTAGGATTATCATTTCCTAAATATCCTGACTATCAAAAAATATTAATAAAAAAATATCCTTTAATAGTATTAATAAATAAAAATAACCCCTTAGCTAATCAAAAAACTGTTAGCCAAGAGGAGCTTCCAAATATTTTATTTGATGTTAGAAAATTATACTATCAAGATAATTATCCTGAATTTGAAGGGAATTTATTAAAGATTGCCTGTAATCAAGGTTGCGCAATTTTGCATGCCTTTACAAAAGATAATTGCTATAACGATTATCTTAAAGATATTCCCTTAACACCATTAAGTGAAAAAAGTGTTTATCTAATCTATGATCAAGATAATTATAATCCACTGATCAGTAATTTTATTAATTATTTAAAAACTACTTCGATATTAAATCATAAAAACTATTTTTTATCTTACTGATTTATTTAGTGTTTATAACATGCTCCTTAAGCCAGTGAGCAACACCATCTTCATCATTACTTTTGATAACTGCTGTAGCTTGTTGTTTTAAAGAGGTTACTGCATTAGCCATTGCATAACATTGATCAGATATTGCAAACATTGGCAAATCGTTGATTGCATCACCAAAACTAACTATCCTGTCACAGTTTAAAAGTTCTTTCAACTTTAAAATAGCACTTGCTTTAGAGGCACTTTTAGGCATAATTTCTAGCCAGTATTCTTTACGATATATTTCTTGTTGAAAAGTAATATTATAATCTAAATCATCCTTTAAACTTTCATAAGCTGGTCGAAGATTATCATAATCTCCAATTATGGTGAAATAGAAAACTTCACCCTCATACAAAGATAAGTAATCTAATGTTAAATTAATTCGATAATCGGTTTTACGCTTACTAAGATAATATTTTACCCCTTCATGAAGGCTTTCATTTATTATCGTTACTCGTTCTTTTTCATTTACTAGTGCATATACCATAGGTTTTAATTGGTTTTTTTCCATTATTGCTTTTATATGCGCTACTTGTTTTGAATTAAAAATATTCTTATGAAGCAGTTTTCCAGTTTCGCCATTGACAATAAATGTACCATTATAGATTATCAAAGGAAGATTTTTGATTAATCCTCTTGTTACTGGTGAAGCGGAAACTAGAGAACGAGCAGTAGCATATGTAAAAATCATTCCCTCATTAATTAAGTTATTAATTGTTTTAATACTGTAATCACTAATTTTTCCTTGGCTATTCAATAGCGTTCCATCTAAATCACTTATATAAAGAGTTTTCATATAGATAAAAAGATAACTATTTAGTTATCTTTTCCTTACCTCCCATGTATGGTTGTAGTGCTTTAGGAATATTTACACTGCCATCTTCATTTAAGTTATTTTCAAGGAAAGCAATCAACATTCTTGGTGGTGCAACTACTGTATTATTTAAAGTATGAGCAAAATATTTTCCATTTTCACCATTAATTCTAATATTTAATCTTCTTGCTTGAGCGTCAGTTAGATTTGAACATGAACCAACTTCAAAATATTTCTTTTGTCTTGGTGACCAAGCTTCAACATCAATACTTTTAGATTTTAAATCAGCTAGATCTCCAGAACAACATTCTAAAGTTCTTACTGGTACATCTAATGATCTAAATAAATCGACAGTATTATTCCATAGTTTTTCAAACCACATCTTACTGTCTTCAGGTTTACATACAACAATCATTTCTTGTTTTTCAAATTGGTGAATTCGATATACTCCACGCTCTTCTATTCCATGAGCCCCTTTTTCTTTTCTAAAACATGGTGAATATGAAGTATACGTATATGGTAATTTATCTTCTTCTAAAATGTTATCAATAAATTTACCAATCATTGAGTGTTCAGAAGTACCAATCAAATATAAATCTTCCCCTTCAATTTTATACATCATGCTATCCATTTCTTCAAAACTCATAACACCAGTAACTACATTACTACGAATCATATATGGCGGAATAACATATGTAAAGCCACGATCAATCATAAAATCACGAGCATATGATAAAATTGCAGAATGTAAACGAGCAATATCACCCATTAAATAATAAAAACCTTGTCCAGCAACTCTCCCAGCTGCATCCATATCAATACCATCAAAATTTTCCATTATTTCAGTATGATAAGGTATTTCAAAATCTGGTACGACTGGTTCACCATATTTAGTAATTTCAACATTCTCACTATCATCTTTTCCTAATGGAACGGATTCATCGATAAAATTAGGAATTTTCATCATAATTGCTTTTAACTCACTACCATATTGAGTTTCTAAGTCTTCTAATTTAGCTAATTCATCTGCCATTGCACTTACTTGTTTCTTATTATTTTCAGCCGCATCTTTATTTCCTTCACGCATAAATTGACCAATTTCTTTAGATAATTTATTACGTTTACTTCTCAATTCACTAGCTTTAGTTAAAACTTCTCGATAATCTTTATCTAATTTGTAAGCCTCATCTACTAATCCAATCTTGTCATCTTGAAATTTCTTTTTCATGTTTTCTTTAACTAAGGTTGGATTTTCTCTTAATATCGCAATATCAATCATTTTAATTCTCCCTTGCTTATATATATTCTTTAAAATTATACAATAATTATGCACCTTATTCAATTATTATCAAGATGTTTCTCTTTTAATCATTTGCTTTTAGACTAGAAACCATGTCGATATGTTTTATTCTTAATGAAATAATTTTACTTATTACCCAGGAAATAACTAAAGTGCCTAAAATTGCATATAAGTAAGACGGTAAAGCAATGAAATTAATTACATCCATTGTATCTTGAATCGTTGATATCATGTATTCAATCAATAAATATCCTACAGGCAAACCTAATAAAATTCCTATCATTGATAACCATATGTTTTGTTGAACCAAGATTTTTTGAATCTGAGTATCTTTAAATCCTAATACTTTTAATGTAGAAAATTCATAATAACGTTCTAAGTAAGACAGTACTCCTAAATTATATAAAATAATTCCACCTAAAATAATTGCACCTAAAACTAGAATGATAATAATTAGGATCATTGCCTCTAATAAAACATCAAAACTTTCTAATAAGTCCTGCTGATACTGGATTGAAGAAATATTTGTTAGATTGGTCAAGCAATCTTGATTTTTATTCCCAATGATTGCAGTGGGATAGTATTGATGTCCAGTTTGCAAATATTCTTCTTTCATAATCGTAATTCCTTGGATATTCGGGGTTCTAATAATTAAAGATATTTTAGATTGATATTCTTGATGATCTAAATTTCCTTTCCACTTAATTATATCTCCTACCTTTAAATCAAGCTTATCGGCTGTTTTTTTTGATAATGCAATTCCTTCTTTTAAAGATTTAAAATTACTTAAATCTTGAGCAAGTTTGATATAATCATTATTTTCCAAGACTGTTAATGAAACATCTAAATTTTGTTCATCAATTACTATTTTAGCTGTACTCTCTAATAATGTCTGTCCTTTAGTCTGGTTTAAAAGATAATCAATTTGCTCTTCATTAAGATTATCATTTAAATTAAGTTTATATTTATAATTTTGTAATTTAGTATAATTCCAATCGGTCAAATTAGTCATTGTATCATATAGGCCACAAGCACTAAATAATAATGCAGTGCAGCCCAAAACTCCAAAAATAGTCATAAGACTACGCAATTTATTTCGAATAATATCACGAATATTCCATTGAAATCGAAATGGTAGATTACTGCTCCATGCTAGTGAATAACTTGAATTACTAATTAAATTATTGCTGTAAAGAATTGTTGCACCATTCATTTTTAAATATTTGAAACAGACAGAAAAACTAATTAACATGCATAATATAGTACAGCCAATTGGTAATAAATATCCTAAAACTATTGGTTGGCTAGTTAAAACCGGTAAAACATACATTTCTTCAAACATTGGATAAATCAAAGCTGGCATTATTATTAAACCAAGCCAGTAACCTAATATTGAACCAACTAAACAAATAAATGTTGAATGTGATAAATAATGGATCAGTAGTTTTCTTTTCTTAAAACCTAATGCTTTTAAAATTCCTAACTGCATTCGTTGACTTTGCAAAACCCGATGCATTGTTGTAATCGTAATTAAAACAGCAATAAATAAAAAAGCTAATGAAAAAACCAAACCTATCGAGCGATGCTGGGCAATCTCTCCAGTCAACATATTTACACTAGGATGATCTTTTTGGAGAATTAGCTTGTATTCATTACCAGCTAATAATTGATCAACTATTTTACTAATGTCTTTTTTTGAGGAAAGGACTAGTTGATTCGGATGGTATAAAGTGTTAGGAAAACTATTATTATTTACATATGCAAAACCATATTTTTGACGATTTGGTGTCAGTTGATCTTCTTTAGCCAAATAGATATTTTCAGGGGAATAAACTAAACCAATAATTTTCTTACTTAATTCAAAATTCTGATATTTTAAAGTTATTTGATCATTTAACCGATAACCATTTTTCTTAGCATACATTGCATCAAGCCAGATACCATCATCTTGATTATTAAATGATTTACCATTAACGACTTTAAGAGTTGAAATTTTATTACTATCAGTAATATAGAGATCAATATTACTATTATCAACCGCTTTATTGCTTGTAGAGACATACATTCTTTGTTCATAATCAGTCAGTTTTTTTAGTTCATTAAGAGTCGAATCACTAAATTCCTTTTGGTAAAGCCAAGCATCAGCTAAATTATTCTCTTTAATATAGTTATTTAAAGCTACTTCAAGTCCATGATATTCACTAGATATACCTGAAAAGATAAAAACACCTAAAAACATCATAATAAATATAGCTCCAAACTGAACCTTATTTTTCCATAAATCTCGAATCATTTTTTTAAACAACATTTACCATTCCACCTCCATCACATCAAGAGGATGAGAATTTGTTGTAATTGTATTGATTTGACCATTTTTTACTCGAATTACTTGGTCAGCGATAGCTTGCAAATTAGTATTGTGGGTAACAATGATAGTTGTTTTATGATATTCTTTACACATATCATGTAATAACTTCAATACTTTTGCTCCCGTATCACTATCTAAAGCTCCCGTTGGCTCATCACATAAAAGAATCTCTGGATTTTTGACCACTGCTCGAGCAATTGAAACTCGCTGTTGTTCTCCCCCAGATAACTGATGAGGAAATTTTTTCTTATGCACTAATAGTCCTACTTGATCTAAAACGTTATCAACTGGCATAATATCTTTTTTTAGTTCCTTCATCAAGGCTACATTTTCATAAACCGTCAGTGTTGGAATTAAATTATAAAATTGAAATATAAATCCTACTTGATGAGCTCGATAATCTGATAATTCATTTTCATTTTTATTCGAAATTACTTCATTATCAATAATTATTTTTCCTTCATCAAGACGATCAATTCCCCCTAAAATATTTAATAAAGTACTTTTCCCTGCCCCACTCGGTCCTAAGATAATGACAAATTCACCTTTATTAATCGTAAAAGAAACCTTATTTAAAGCATAAATTTTTTTATTTCCATTTTGATAAATCTTTGATACTTCTTCAAATTTAATCATATTTTCTCCTTTTTTGCATAATAAAAACATGTATTCAAAAGACAATGAATCATCACTGCAAGTTTTTATTTCTCTTCGTTAACAACAATGCCTGTACACAACATTTTGAAAACTTTTAAAAATTCTCGTTTTTGCATTTCAAGATTATCATGACTTACTAATACATGCTTAATACAATCAATAAACATATTTGTAATAATATCAATATACGGCGAATTGATATCTTCAATATTAAGATGCCATGCCATATGTTGCTTAAATTTTAAAAGAAACCAATCCCTTTTTTCTTTATATTCCGTCGTTTTTAATTCAAAAAGGATAATTAATCGTTCATCCATTATATATCGAAAATCACTTTCTTCAAAAAAATCTCCAAATTGATCAAGTGCTTCATCAACCTCTTCTAGTGAATGAACTTGAATTTCTTCATTTAGATGAACCTCAACTAACTTATTTAATGACTTAATTGATGGCTCTAATACAGCTCCTAATAATTCTTCTTTATTAGTAAAATAATTATATAAATTTCCCAAGGTGGTATGTGATTTACTAGCAATTATTCTCATTGAAGCCCCTTCGTAGCCATGATGCAAAAATTCCACTTTAGCAGCTTCAATAATATCATTCTTTAAATCTTCTTTTTTTATCTGCATCTTCTCACCCCACAACAACATCATACGTGATATTAATAGCTAAAACAATCATCAAAGCTCATTAAAAATCATTAGTTAACAACCGTTCATTATTAAAATAAGGGCCTAAATAATTTAGCCCTTATTTTTTCCTATTCTTTTTTATTAAAAAATTGATCAAAATTTTTAGCCATAATTATAGCCATATCTGAATTAGTATCCTTTACTCTTATCATAAGATCAAATAAATTATATTCACCCGTTTTAATTCGACAATGTAATTTATCATGGGCTGTTTTCTGTCCCGCTCTTATTGAAGTGAGCATATTTAAATATTTATTCTGATCTTCAGGTAAAATAAGCGCATCTTCTAATAATTTTTCAGGAACTATTTTTGCTCCTTTAGGTAAATCAATACTAAATTTATCATCCATATATAAACTATCCATCCGATTATTTCTAACATCAAAATTCCAAACATCAACAGCCAACACTGATAAAATAAAATTATAACGATCTTTTAATTTTTCCGCACGTTCTTGTTGTTCTTTAAGAGTATTAATATTAGTGATAATTCCATGATAAATGATTGTTCCATCTTCTTCTTGACGATAAAAGTTTGCATTGATATTATGCCAACTGACTTTACCATTTTTATAATATGAGCGATAATCAAAATTTACACAACTTTTTTGTTTAGATAATTCTATAAATTGTTTAGCTAAAACTTCTCGATCATCTTCATAAACTAAATCAAATCCTTTATTATGTTTCAGTATATCTGTTAACTCAGATTGTTCAAAATCAAATATTTTAGATAATCCATGACTAAGGAATTTAGTGGTAATATGATCATCTTTTATTTTAATAACGACAATATCCCCTGGGGTATTTTCAATAACAATATTTAAATTATCTTCCATCTCATTACAGTGTTGTTCTAGCATCATTTGTTGATGATCAACAGTGCTATCGATACAAAAAACATCAGCTACTAATTTTCCATTTTCTCTGTGAATATTAGAAAAATAGATCGTTAGCCAAATCTTTTGTGCAGTTTTGGAATTTACTTCAACTTCAAAATAATCGATTTTACCAGCTTTAATCTGTTCAATTACATGATTACATAAAAAATAAGCTTCTTTACTAACTATCTGACTTAAATCATTATTGATTGGCGGTTGATTAAAATCAGTACGAGTATACCCAATCGTTTTATAAAAACCATCTGATGCAAATAAAATTGTTCCTTTGCCATCAAGTGTCATTTTACCAATTCCACCGTTAATATTTTTTAATAAACTATTTATATTTTCTTGTAATTCATGTGATTTTAATTCATTCACTTTTTCATTTGTAACATCATAAAAACAACATAAATAATATGAACCCCACTCTGGACTATCAACTAATCCCCCATACATATTAATATACACGGTTTTACCATTTTTAGCTTTGATTTTAAACTCAACTAAATTTTTAGAAGAACGATCAGCTAATCCATTATGATAGAAAACATGTTTAAATTCTTCTTCGCTATAAAACAACTTTTTAGGCCATTCAATTCCTCCACTTAGCAATTCTTCTCGACTATAACCACTTAATTCAACCAAACTATCACTTACAAATAGTAGTTCTAATTCATAACTGAATCCAGCCACCCCACCAGGAATAAAATTAAAGATAGAATTAGTAATAGCTTTGATTTCACTTTGAGAAATATTGTCAACAGAAGTATATTTAAAATCATCTTTATTCCATGGTAAATTAAATTTACCGTCCGTTTCATCAATCATTTTTTCAAATTCTACTGTGCTAACTGGCTTTGAAAAATAATAACCTTGAACTACATTACATCCAAAACGTTTCATATATAAACATTGATCCAATGTTTCAACTCCTTCACAAATAATTGTTGTCTGTAACTTATTACAAATATCAACGATTGCAGGAATAATAATATTATTGCGATTATTATTTGACTCTCTTTTAGTTATATATGAACGATCCAATTTAACAATATCAAAATTTAGATCTTGCCAAATATTCATCCCTGAGTAACCTGTTCCATAATCATCAATCGAAACACGATAACCAAAACTTCGTAATTCATCAGCTACTTCTCTCACCTTGGTTAAATTCTTCAAAATAACCGTTTCTGTTAATTCAAATTCCAATAAATATGGAGGAATATTATATTTATTAACAATTTTATTAACCCTAGCAACAAAACCAGTTTCATAAACATGCATTCTTGACATATTCATTGATACAGGAATTAGTTTTTTGCCTTGATCAATTCTTTCTCGAAGATACCTGCATACTTGCTGACAAATAAGAAAATCTAAGTCAATTATTGTTTCGTTTTTCTCCATTATTTCAATAAATTGATCAGGATAAATAACTTTATTATCTTTAATAAGGCGGGCTAATGCTTCACTTCCAACAATTTTTCCCGTATTAATATTAACTTTAGGTTGAAGATAGAATGTAAATAATTTATTACGTAAAGCATTTTGAATCTCAATTTCTAATATTTTACGTTTATTAATAAATTTCTGCATATCTTCATTAAACCAAACTAGTTTACAATGATTATCTTTTTTAGCTTCTTTTCGTGCTATATTAGCTTGATCAATTGCTTTAATGATAGCTTTTTCTTCTAATTTAACTGGACACAATCCTGCTGCTACAGCAATCTTTGAATCCGGGTGATGTTCTTCTTGCGATGAAATAAAAGTTTCTAATTTTTGTTCATAATTCCTTGTTACAGATTCAATATCACAATTATCTTCAAATAAAGATAGTCTTAAAAAATGATCTGAAAAAACACGTCCACATAAAATTGTCCGTGGAGACATACTTAAAAATTTAGCAAATTCTAAAAGAAAACGATCCCCTTCAATAAAACCATAAAAGTCATTAACTAATTGAAAATTAGTTAAATCAGCGTACATAATTACATAATTTTTACTATTCTTATTACTTTCGATAATATCAGTCGCCTGTTTAACAAATTCAGTATAATCGTTTAAATAAAAATTATGACTTTCTTCCATTTTAACACCACCTTTCTGGTCACACTCTATTTTCATTATATCAAATATAACCGTTATTTAATATAATTATAAAATAAAGTATAAAGAAAAAGGACACTTAGTCCTTCTTTGCTTTAAAATTATAAAAATATTTGGTTATAAAAATAAATATGAATAAGGCAATTATTGCAATCACAAATGTCAATACAACATTTGTAGTAAAACCAGCAACTAAATATCCAACAACACAAGCTCCAGCAACTAGCATTGCGTAAGGTATCTGAGAAGTGACGTGATTAACATGATTACATTGAGCTCCGGCCGAAGCCATGATCGTCGTATCAGAAATTGGTGAAATATGATCGCCACAGACTGCCCCTGCTAAAATAGATGCAATCGCAATTACAAGCATTTGTGAACCTTCGGGGAAAATCGAAGTCGCGATAGGAATTAAAATTCCAAAAGTTCCCCATGAAGTCCCCGTTGCAAATGCTAGACCTGTTCCAACTAAAAATAAACAAACCGGTAAAATTGCTGTAGAGATACTAGCTCCCTGCATTAAATTATAAACAAAGACCCCAGCTTGTAATTTATCTGACACTAAATCCCCTAAAGTCCATGCTAAAGTAAGTATAATCATCGCTGGAACCATCGTTTTGAATCCCATTGGTATACATTTAGCAAAATCTTCATAACTAATAATCTTTCTAGGAAGATACAAAATAAAGATAAATACTAGTGTAAAAAATGATCCCAAGACCAGTCCTCTTGAAGCATCGCAGTTAGTAAAAGCCGTAATGAATGATACTCCTTCAAAGAAACCACCTGTGTATAACATTCCCACAATACAACTAATGATTAAGAAAAAAACTGGCAATAATAGATCATAAACCCGCCCTTGATCAGAAACTTCCATTTCTTCTCCTTCTTCATAATCATTTACACCATTATGCACATCACCATTTTGAGCAGCTATTTCATGATGTTTCATTGTTCCAATATGAAAATCTTTCTTAATAACATAAGTCACCATTACGATTGTTAATAAAGCATACAAGTTAAAGGGAATTGTTTGTAAGAATAAACTAAAACCATCACCACTTGTATAACCACTTACAGCAGCCGCCCAACTAGAAATTGGAGCAATAATACAGATTGGAGCCGCAGTACTATCAATAATATAAGCTAATTTTGCTCTTGAAACACTAAATTCATCTGTTACTTCACGCATTACACTTCCAACTGTTAAACAATTAAAATAATCATCTACAAAGATTAAAATTCCTAACAAGAAGGTTGAAAATAGTGAGCCTTGTCTTGATTTTATTTTTTCTTTTGCCCAAAGTCCATATGCTCTACTTCCACCCGCTTTAGTCATCAATGTAACTATAATTCCTAAAAATATTAAGAATATTAAAATACCGATATTCCATGTATCACTTAAACTTCCAATCATTGTATCAAACATAACATTAACAGTATCAATAATATGAAAGTTACTTAACAGTAAAGCCCCCGAAACAATTCCAAAAAATAATGATAAATAAACTTCTTTAGTTTTTAATGCAATTAAAATTGCAATGACCGGTGGCAATAACGCCCACCCTGTTTGTACAAAATCCATCTTTTCCTCCATAAAAAAATACTTTAATTGGCAACAATCAAAGTACTTATATACTAAGATAGCGCTCCACATGAATGTGACAGGAAATTATATCTTCTATAATCCCCCAGGTAAATAGTAATTGGTGTTACTATTTCCTTCGGCAAATCACCCTTTCGCAAATGCTGTCACCAAACATTACATTTTGCTACTATTGATCATTGCACCTCTACCAATTATTTAATTTTATCCTCCATGAGTTTATCAAAGCAATTTGTTCTTGTCAATAAAATTGTTCTAAAGTGAGAACATTTTATATTTATTTAACTATTGACAGGAACGTAACGTCACTTGCTAGAATGAAAAAGCAAGGGAGGTGTTATTTATCGAATACACATATAATCAATTTTGTCCCAATGCCAAGATACTAGATATTGGGTGTGGTGATGGAACTATTTGGTTAAATAATCAAAATAAAATTTCTAATAATATTTCGATTACTTTAGCTGATATTTCTCTGAAAATGCTTGAAGAATGTCAAAACAATACTCAACATTTACCCCAAATTAAAACAATTGAAGAAGCTGATTGTTATTATTTACCATATCTTGATAAAAGTTTTGATGTCGTTATAGCAAATCATGTTTTCATGTATTTTGACGACTTACCAAAAGCATTACAAGAAATCAATCGTATTTTAAAAGATGATGGAATTCTCTAATGTTCAACTATTGCTAAAGATATGATGAAAGAAAGAGATGTTATGTTAAAAGATTTTGATTCAAAAATCTCATTTAATCAAGAAATTTTATATCAACCCTTTGGTTATGAAAATGGTAAAACAAAATTAGAAAAATATTTTCAAGATATAAAATTATATGATCGAAAAGAGGTTTATGAAATAACTGACTTGGATCTTTATTATCAATTTATTTTAAGTGGTAAAGGTCTAAGTCTTAATCTTGAGCCACTATATAAAAAGAAAAAACAACTATATGAATATATGCAAAAATATTTAAATAAAAATAATCTTTTTTATTTGACTACCCATGCCGGAATGTTTGTTGCAAGAAAGAGGAAAAAATGAAGATAATTGGTAGTGATTTTGACGGTACAATTACTACAAATAAAGTAATTCTACCTGAAACTAGAAAACAAATTAAACAATTTAGAGATGCTGGTAACATCTTTATTATCGTAACCGAAAGAAGTCCTCAGAAATTCAAAGATGGTATTAAGAAATATGATATTGATTTCTTTGATTATGTCATTTGTGCTAATGGAGCTGTTACATTAGATCAACAACTAAAAGTAATAATAAAATAATAACCGCAAATACGATGTCCCAGAGTATTGTAATCAATAACCTAGAAGATTTAGAAAATATAAGAAATGAAATTATTTCGTTTGCCTTAGAATTTGATTCTATTGCCCAAAGAAAGCAGTATACATTTGACCAAATTGAAAATATTAATGTCTTTCATAATTCCCGCTATACTGATATTTTAGCTAAAGATATTTCTAAAGCATCTGAATTATTAAAACTTTTCTATCAATTAAAAGCTGAGCAACTTTATACAATTGGAGATGGTGAAAATGATATTTGTATGCTGCAATGTACTGATAACAGTTTTACTTTTAATCATGTTGAAACAGTTATTAAAAATAGTGCACAGTATCATTTTGATATAATAGAACAAATATTAGCTTTTATTAATCAAAATTAACTCTCACAATTAAGTGAGAGTTATTTTATATTCCAAATTCTTTTGCATATTTAACTTCGCCACTAATTTTACCAGCTCTAAATATCAGTTTTTTTGCCATAAAATTAATTGAAGGAATTCCCTTAGGCACTTTGATTCCAAACTGTTCAGCTGGTAAATATCCAAATCGTGGATAATAGTGCTCACTACCTAAAACTAAACAATATTCATATCCTAATTCTTTAGCAATTTGATGGCCTTTGTTAATTAAAGCACTACCAATCCCTTGTTTTTGAAATGCTGGCAAAATAGCTAATGGTGCTAAAACTAATACTGTATCATTTCCAACTTTTGCTGTTGTAAACATAATATAACCAACGAGCTGATTATCAATTTTAGCAACTAATGATAATTTTTGAATATAATTATTACCAGTCCTTAAAGCTATAACTAAATCTTGTTCATTTCCATCACTATGTTCAGCTGTTGCAAAAGCGGCTTTTACTACAGTATATATTTCATTAAAATCTTGTTTTTCTTCTGGTCTTATAATCATTTTATTTTCCTTTTTCAAAGAATTAAAAGTATCGCTTAGCGATACTTTTAATTCTATTCTTCTTCAGATTTATCTTCTTCTGTTTCAGCAGCTTTTTCAACTACCTCTACTGAAGATACCTTGTTTTCTGCATTTACTTTAATTAAACGTACTCCTTGTGTAGCTCGACCGGCTGTTTTAACTTGTTCCATTGGTAAACGAATCATGATTCCATCGTCAGTAATGATTAATAAATCTTCATCGCCATTAACAGCACGCAATGCAACGATTTGACCATTTCGCTCTGTTGCATTAATAGTTTTAACCCCTTTACCGCCACGATTTGACAAACGATACTCTTCTAATGGCGACATCTTACCATAACCACGTTCTGTCACAACCATGATATATTTACCTTCTTTATCAGTTGTCATTCCGATAACTTCGCTACCATCAACATTGATTCCTTTAACCCCACTAGCACTTCGTCCCATTGGCCGAACATTAGTTTCTTCAAAACGAACTAATTTACCGTTAGAGGCGGCGATTAAGATTTGATCATTACCACCTGTTAATTTAACCGAAACTAATTGATCATCATCTCTTAAGCTTATCGCAATCTTTCCAGATTGACGAATTCGTTCAAATTCATTGATGTGAACTCGTTTTACTAAACCGCTAGCAGTTACAAAGAATAAATAATAATCATTATTTTCTTCAATTTGCTTACGATTAATACTAATCATCGATTTAACTTGTTCTTCTTTATCAAGATTTAATAAATTTACAACAGGTAAACCTTTAGCCGAACGTCCAAACTCTGGAATATTATATCCTTTTAAACGATATACTTTACCAAAATTTGTAAAGAATAATAGATCATCATGAGTCGACATATTAATTAACGAACTTACAATATCATCGCTATTAGTTGCCATTCCCTTGATTCCTCGTCCACCACGGTTTTGTGTTTTGTATGTATCTACTGGCATTCTCTTAACATATCCATTATTAGTTAAAGAAATAATAACGTCTTCTACTGGAATTAAATCTTCGTCTTCTAAATCAAATGTTCCTTGAATAATTTCCGTACGGCGTTTATCACCATATTTATCTTTAATTTCTTCTAACTCATCATGAATGATCGATAATAAACGTTCTCTATTTTCTAGGATATCTTTTAAATCAGCAATAATTTCTAATAATTTATTTAAATCATCTTCAATTTTTTGTCTTTCCAAACCAGCTAGACGTTGTAATTGCATTTCTCGAATTGCTTTAGCTTGTTTATCAGACATATTAAATTCTTCCATCAATCTAGTTTGAATGATTTCAGTAGTACGACTTGATCTAATTAAATCAATAATAGCATCAATTTGATCAAGAGCTCTTTTTAATCCTTCTAAAATATGAGCTCGGTCTTCAGCTTTAGTTAATCTGAATTTAGTACGTCGTTTAATTACTTCTTCTTGATGATCAAGGTATAAAGTAATCATTTCCTTTAGATTTAATGTTTTTGGTTCATTATTGACCAAGGCAATGCAGTTAGCCCCGAAGGTTGTCTGCAATGATGTTAATTTATATAATTGATTCAAAATTACTTCTGGTTGAATATCCCGACGTAATTCAATTACAACTCGGATACCATCGCGATTTGATTCATCACGTATTTCTGTAATTCCTTCAATTTTCTTTTCCCGAACTAACTGTGACATTTTTTCAATCATCCGAGCTTTATTGACCATATAAGGAATTTCAGTAACAACAATAACTTTTTTACTTCCTTTTTCTTCAATTTCCGTCTTTGCTCGCATGACAATTAGACCATTTCCTGTCTCATAGGCTTTTTTTATTGCTGTTTTACCTAAAATATAACCACCAGTTGGAAAATCAGGACCTTGAATATAATTTTCCATTAATTCCATGATTGTGATATCCGGATCTTTTGCAACTGCTAAAATTGCTTCAATCACTTCTACTAAGTTATGAGGTGGAATATTAGTAGCCATCCCAACTGCAATCCCCGTTGAACCATTAATTAGTAAGTTGGGAATACGAGCCGGTAAAACCGCCGGTTCCTGTTCTTCACCATCATAGTTTGGAATAAAATCAATTGTATCTTCCTTTAAATCACGAACCAGCTCACTAGATATTTTTGACATTCTTGCCTCAGTATAACGTTGTGCTGCTGCTCCATCACCATCGATTGAACCAAAATTCCCATGACCATCAACTAACATATAACGATATGAGAAATCTTGAGCCATTCTAACTAAAGCTTCATATATTGAAGAGTCACCATGAGGATGATATTTCCCCATAACTTCTCCGACAATACGAGCAGATTTCTTATATGGTGTACCTGGAGTACATCCCAAATCACTCATCCCGTAAATAATTCTTCTTTGAACTGGTTTTAACCCATCTCGAACATCAGGTAAAGCTCTTGATACGATAACTGACATCGCATACTGCATAAAAGAGTTTTTCATTTCAGATGTTAGTTTTACTTTTCTAATTCCCCGTTCTTCCATTATTTATCTCCTTTATCTTAAATATCTAAATCAGTAACGTATTTAGCGTTTTCTTGAATAAATTCACGTCTTGGTTCAACTTTTTCACCCATTAACATATCAAAAATCATATCCGCTTCCATTGCTTCGTCTAAATCAATTTGATTTAAAATTCGTTTTTCAGGATCCATCGTTGTTTCCCAAAGTTGTTCTGCATTCATTTCTCCAAGACCTTTATAACGTTGAATACTATATTTAGCACCTTCACCAATCTTAGTTTTCAAATCATCTAGTTCTTCATCACTATAACAATAATATTCGTCTTTACCATGTTTCAATAAATAAAGTGGTGGTTGAGCCGCATAAACAAAGCCACCTTCAACTAACGGTCTTAAATAACGATACAAGAATGTTAACATTAAGATTCTGATGTGCCCACCATCAACATCGGCATCGGTCATAATTACAATTTTATGATATCTTAATTTATCTAGATTAAACTCTTCTCCGATTCCTGTACCAAACGCTGTAATCATAGAACGAATTTCAGCATTTCCAAGGATTTTTTCTAATCTCGATTTTTCAACGTTTAAAATTTTTCCACGTAATGGTAGAATTGCCTGAATTCGACGATCACGTCCCATTTTGGCACTACCCCCAGCGGAATCCCCTTCGACAATAAAGATTTCACATTCACTAGCATCTTTACTTGAACAGTCAGCTAATTTACCTGGCAAGTTTGAAACTTCAAGAACATTTTTTCTTCTTGTCATTTCTCGAGCTTTTTTAGCTGCCATTCTTGCTCTTGCTGCAACAATAGCTTTATCAACAATAATCTTAGCTGTATCAGGATTTTCTAATAAAAATTTATCTAATGATGCGCTAATAATATTGCTGGCAATTTTTCGAACTTCAGCGTTACCTAATTTTGTTTTAGTTTGTCCTTCATATTGGGGATCAGGATGTTTAACCGAAATAATCGCTGTTAAACCTTCACGAACATCGTCACCAGATAAAGCTTCTTCATCTTTCTTTAGCAGTCCTTTACTTTTAGCATAATTATTAATAACTCGTGTTAAAGCTAAACGGAAACCTTCTTCATGAGTTCCCCCTTCATGAGTATTGATATTATTACAGAAGGAATAAATATTTGATTGATAACCATCATTATATTGCATTCCTACTTCAATTGTAATTTCTTGCTGCATATCTTCAACATAGATTATTTCTTCATGAATCGGTGTTTTATTTTTATTAATATAGGCAACATATTCTTTAATTCCGCCCTCATAATAATATTCATGTTTTCGATCCACACCGTTACGTTGATCTTCTAACGATAAACGTAATCCCTTATTTAAAAATGCTAACTCTCTAATTCTTTGTCTGAGTGTATCATAATCATAAACAGTACCCTCTTTAAAAATTATTTTATCAGCCTTAAAAGTAACAATTGTTCCTGTTATATCAGAGTCACCAATAATCTTTAATTCACCTGCTGGTTTCCCACCATTTTCAAAACGCTGATAATATTCATGTCCATCACGATGAACATTTACTTCTAACCATTCTGAAAGCGCATTTACAACTGAGGCTCCAACCCCATGAAGTCCACCAGATACTTTGTATCCGCCACCACCAAATTTTCCACCAGCATGTAATACTGTAAAAATTGTTTCAACTGTTGAGATTCCAGTCTTAGCATGAGTACCGGTTGGCATTCCTCGACCGTCATCAATTACTTGAACAACATCATCATCCTTTAAAATTACGCGAATATGACTAGCATATCCAGCTAATGCCTCGTCAATCGAGTTATCAACAATTTCCCAAACTAAATGATGTAATCCCCTAATTGAAGTTGTCCCAATATACATTCCTGGTCTTTTACGAACCGCTTCAAGTCCTTCTAAGACTTGAATATCGGATTCATCATAACTATGTTCTACTTTTTCTTCTGACATTATGTAGCCTCCTTGCCACCCTTAATATAGATTTTTTTTGCCTTTTCAACAATTTGATGATTAATTCCATCAATTGAAGTTGTTGTAATAAAAGTTTGAATTTTCTGATTCAAAATATCTAATAACATATTTTTACGCGCTTCATCTAACTCAGATAAAACATCGTCTAATAGTAAAACAGGATATTCTCCTATTTCATCTTTAATCAATTCAATCAACGCAATCTTTAGACTTAATACAATCGTTCTTTGTTGCCCCTGTGAAGCAAATAAATCTGCAGCATTGCCATTCATAAAGATTTTCAAATCATCTTTATGAATTCCTAAATGACTTTGCATATATCGAATATCTCGCTGATGATTTTTTTTATATAATGCTAAAATATTTTCATACGTTAACTCTTGTTTAAGGAAACAACTGTATCGTAAGCTAATTTTCTCATTATCATTTTTAGCAATTAAATTATAAATAGAAGTTACTTTTTGATTTAAATTCTTAATAAAATCAATTCTTTTTTTAATCAACTCTACTTGCAATCGTGCCATCTGTTCGTCAAGTACTTCTAAATATTCATCACCATCACGATTCTTTTGATTTAAAATTTTTAAATACTTATTTCTCTCCTTAAGTAAATTATTGTATTTACTTAAATTAAAAACATAGATAGGTGAGATTTTTGATAATTCTAAATCAATAAAACGTCGGCGATTATTTGGACTGCCCTTAATTAAATAAAGATCATCAGGAACAAAAACTACGACATTTAAAAGACCAACATATTCACTAATTTTATAAATATCCTGGTCATCTATTTTCGCACGTTTAAAATCACTCCCAAGAATCATTTCTAAACTACGGAGCTTATTATTGGAAGTGACTTCACCTTTTACTTTCGCAAATTCGCAATCAAACATAATCATCTGCTTATTTATATGAGTTTTAAAAGATTTTCCTACTGACAATAAATAAATCGCTTCGATCAGATTAGTTTTACCTTGTCCATTACTGCCAATTAAAATATTGATATCACGATCAAACTCAATAAAAAAATGATTATAATTACGAAAATTGTCTAGACATAATGAATTAACTTTCATTAATCAATAACAAAAGACTCTCCATTAAATTCTATCTGGTCACCAGTTCGAAGTTTCTTGCCTCTTCTTATTTCCACTTCACCATTAACCATCACTAATTCATCTTTAATAACCATCTTAGCTTCGATTCCACTAGAAACACATCCTGCATACTTTAAAAACTGTCCTAGGGTAATATATTCATCTCTTATTTGAATTTTTTTCATGACTATCCTCTTTTTTTATAAAATCTAGAGTTATTATAACATAAATTGTTGTTAAAATCAAAAAAATAAGCATTTTAACGCATTTTTTATAAAAATGAATAAAATCTTATTTTTTATTAAAATTCGCTCATATTTAAAATTTATCCACATATAAATAAAACAACTAGTAAAAAAATACTTTCACGAAAAAAAAAGCTACATAATGTAGCTTAGAAAGTTCTTACTGGTAAAACTAATTGAATTACATCATCTTTTTCAAAATCTTTAATAATAAAAGGTTTCATTTCTCCAGTAAATAAAATTTTAATTTTTGGTTCATTAAAAGCTCTAATTGCATCAGTTGCATATTTTGAACTAAATGAGATACTTATTGGTGTTCCTTTATAAAAAGATTTATCTAAAATTTCTTCTACAGAACCGATTTCTTGCATATATGATGATAGGACGACTTTTTCATCAGACATATCTAATTTAATAATATTATTTTGTTCATTTGTTAGTAATGAAACACGATCAATAGCATTTAATAGATAATGAGCATCTAAATCTAGTTCATAATCAAAAGCATCAGGAATTAAACGATTAGTATCTGGGAAAGTTCCATCAATTAATCGTGTTTGAATAATATTATTATCAAACACATAAAGGACTTTACGATCAGAAACATACATTTCAATCATTTCATCACGTTCAATAATTTTTGAAATTTCATCTAAAGATTTTTGAGGAATTGTAATATTGAAAGTAACGTCTTCATCTAAAGATACAATTTTCTTAGCTAGACGATAGCTATCCGTTGCTGTACATTCTAATTGACGATTTCCTGCTTTAAAGTTGATTCCTGTTAAAATTGGTTTGTGCTCTTTATCACTAGCAGCAAATTTGGTCTGTGAAATAATATCTTTTAAAGATAGTGCATTTAATAATACTTTTGTTCCAGTTTTTGATAAATCAATTCGTGGATAATCTAAAACATCAGTACCATTTAAGTCAAATTTAGAAGTTGCTCCCGAAATTCTAGTTAAAGCACCATCTAAAATCTCAATTTTAATTTCATCACTATCAATCTTACGAACAATATCTAAGATATAACGAGAATTTAAAACTACCCCACCAGTTTGATAAATCGTTAAATCTTCATCTTTTTCAATTTTAGTTTGAATTGTAATGTCAGAATCACTACCAGTTAGAATTAAACAATCGTCTTGTAAATCAAACTTAATTCCAGTCAATACTGGTAAGGGACTTCGAATTGAAACTGCTTTAGTTGCTTTAGCAAGAGCATTTAATAATTTAAGTCGTTTTATTTTAAAATTCATAAATTTCCTCCTTGTGACTAATTATATATAATTATTTAAAATAATGCTATTAATATTATTATAGTGTGAATATTGTGCATAAGCATTAAATAAGCTGATATAATCAGTGTTTTTTATGTGTATAACTATGTGTGCAATTTGTGGTAGTTTTGTGTCTAAACGATACCTAATTTGTCTTTTAACTTATTTATTGCTAATTTGTAGTCAGGATCTTTCTTGATTTTAGTTTCTACGCGAGCACATGCTTTCATTACTGTTGAATGATCTCGATTGCTAAAAGTAGCCCCAATTTCAGCAAAAGTAATATCTAATAATTCCCGCATTAAATACATACACATTTCTCTTGGGGTTGTTAATTTACGTGTCTTGTTTTTTGAAATTAGCTGACTGATTGTCAGATAATAGAATTCTGCAGTTGTTTTTAAAATACTTTCTTTAGTTAGGGAACTCTTTGGATTTTGAACAATTTTATCATCTTTAAAAGATTCTAATGCAAAAGCCATATCAATATTATTAGTATGATTCATAATGCTACAGAAGAAAAGACGTTTTAAAGCCCCTTCAAGACTACGAATATCTTTACAATAATGATTAGCCATAAAATCAACAACATCATCTTGAATAATTAAAGAAGGATTATCAAGATTTTCTATCTTTTTTTCTAAGATAGCGCGAGCTGTTTCAAATTCTGGCGGATCAATTCCGAAACTTAATCCTGAATTGAAACGGCTGATTAAACGTGATTCAATTCCTTGTAATTCTTCAGGCATCTTATCACTTGTAATAACAATTTGTTTATTATTATTAATTAATTCATTAAAAATGTGGAAAAATATCTCGCTGCTTTTTTCTTTATTGAATAAAAATTGAATATCATCAATTAATAAAATATCGAGATTTTTATACTTATCATAGATTTCATCACCATCACGGCCTTTCATTGCCCCAATAACTTCATCAACAAAATCTTTACTTGTAATATAACGAATTCTAAGCGCTGGATTTACTTCTTTTGCATAATTTCCAATTGCATTTAATAGATGGGTCTTACCTAATCCAGGATTACTATAAATAAACAGTGGATTAAAATTAGAACCCGGATTAGTAGATACTAATAGAGCTGCATTTTGTGCCATGCGATTAGAACTTCCTACAACAAAGTTATCAAATGTCAAGGTACGATTCAGATTATCTCTAAATGGCGTTTCTTGTTTAACGGCAACAGATTTTTTAAAGTCTTCTTCACCAACGATTTCAAGATTAATTGATGAAGCTAACATCCCAGAAAGAATATCTTCAATGTCTTTTTGGTTATTTTTAATTGTTTCAACATTAAATGAAAATGGGGTGGTAATAATAACTTTGTTATTGTTAATGGATGCTATTTTTGCACTTCGAAAAACAGATTCCATGATTACTTTATCGATTTTACGTTCTTCTGGCAAATTTTGTTTTTCTAAAGTGTCGAGGCATAATTGCCAAATCTTACTATTATCGCTCATTTTTTAACCTCCGCAAACCTCATTATAAGTTAATAAAATGTAAATTTAAAGGATAAAAACAGTTAAAAAAGAGTGTTCACAAAGTTATTCACAATAATTGTTACATTTCCGTAGGTTTTTATTAGAAATTCACAATATTCACAACTTTACTTGTGCATAAAGATTTATGTGAATGTGAAAAATGTGGCTATCTAGTTATCTAGAAACTACTGTTCATAATAAACTCACAATAGCATATTTGTTATTCCAAGCACTTTGAGAGTTTTTCACATTTATTCACATAGTAAAAAATAAGGGTATGACTTTGTGCATAAGTTGTGTGAAGTTTAGGTTAATTTATGATTAATTAGCAAGATTCGTCGAGAAAGAAGTCACAAAATAATGTTACTTTTTATCGAAAATCAAGAAAATCCTTATAAATTAAGGTTTTTTTATTCTTAATAGCAAAAAGAAAAGCACAATTTAATGTGACTTTTGTACAATATAAACTATTTTAATAAATCTGAATTAATAAATTTGTCTAAAAAGATTTTTTAAAATTCACATTATTTTGTGAGATTTGTAAAATGTTAGATTTTCCTAATTATACTTTTTCCCGTAATTTCATTGACTTAACGAGCTTTTTCATATAAAATGGTGAGGCATATGTTATTTGTATAAAAGTATAAAAAATTTTGGAGGTGTAATTAATGAAAAGAACATATCAACCAAATAAGAGAAAAAGATCAAAAACTCATGGTTTTAGAGCTAGAATGGCTACTGTAGGAGGAAGAAAAGTACTTGCACGTCGCCGTAAAAGAGGAAGAAAAGTCTTATCTGCTTAAGAAAAATCCACTTTACGGTGGGTTTTTTTTCTAAAAATTTATGAAAAAAGAATTTAGAGTACGAAAAAATGAAGATTTTAGCCGTATTATTAAGAAAAAACAAAGTATGGCTAATCGTTCTTTCATTATATATTACCTAAAAAATGATTTAGATCATGCTCGAATTGGGATATCAGTAAGCAAAAAACTTGGAAAAGCAGTAATTCGTAACAAAATTAAGCGTCAAGTCAGAATGATGCTTCAACAAACAATTAATTTCGATGATAATTATGATTATATAGTTATTATTAGAAATAAATATTTAGATTTAGATTTCAATTCTAATCTAAATGAGCTAAAATATTTATATAAAAAAATATTAAAAAGGATGGAAAAATAAATGGTGTTAGATAACAAGACTAAAAAAATCTTAAAAGTATTTTGTTTAGTTTTCTTAGTTGCTATCTTGACAGGATGTGCACAAAATCTTGATGCAAACGGTAAATTAATTGCTTCTAGGGCAATTACAAGTTCAACTCCTTGGTCATTTGATGCAGGGTGGTTTGATTTTATCTTTGTAATTCCTTTAGCTAAAGGAATCTTATTCATTAATGATTATGTAGGAAATGTAGCTTTTGGGGTAATTGGGGTTACAATTATCGTTAATATTATCACTTTACCTATTATGATCAAATCAACCGTCTCAACGCAAAAAATGCAATTATTACAACCAGAGATGGAAAAGATTCAACGTAAGTATAAAGGGCGTAAAGATCAAGCTTCACAAATGCGTCAAAATGCAGAGATTCAAAATTTATATAAAAAGAATAATGTAAGTATGTTTGGATCATTTGCAACATTCCTTACATTACCAATCATGTTTGCAATGTGGCAAGCAGTACAAAGAATTGATATATTATATTCTACATATATTTTTGGAATTAATTTAGGGGCTAAGCCAATCAGCCATATTATGGATTTGGATATTGCGTATATTGTTTTATTGGTTTTAGTTGCAGGAACACAATTCTTTGCAATGCAAATTACTCAAATAATGGCAAAACGCTCACCAAAATATCGTCCTAGTCAACAAATGAAGTCGATGAATACAATGAACAATGTAATGACGATCTTCATTGTTTACTTAGCTGCTACAATGCCTGCAGCAATGTCGTTGTACTGGATTACAACAAATGTTATTAATATCATAAGAACAGTATATATTCAATTATTCCATATTGAGAAAGCAAAAAAGGAAGTTGAATCAACAACTACTAATTTTCTAAATAAAAAGTAGGTGAAAATATGAAAAGATATACGGCAAGAACAGTTCAAGATGCTGTAAATACAGCATGTCAAGAACTAGGTGTAACAATTGATGAATTAAATTATGAAGTAATTAGTGAGACAAAAACTTTATTTACTAAAAAAGCTGAAATTGAGTGTTATACAATTCCAATGATCCAAGAATATATTGAAAGTTATATTCGTCGTTTTATTGGAGATATGGGATTTGAAGTGGAAACAGTTTCTTATCTACAAGATGGTCGTATTTACTGTAATATTAATACTAGTAATAATTCTATCTTAATTGGAAAAGCTGGAGTTATTCTACGTGCAATTAACTTTATTGTTAAAAATGCCGTAAGCAATACCTTTAAGAAAAGATTTGAAATTAGCGTTGATATTAACGGATATAAAGAAGACCGTTATAAAAAAGTAGCATCAATGGCTAAACGTTTTGGAAAACAAGTATTGCGCACGAAAGCTGAAATCAAGCTTGATCCAATGCCTGCTGATGAACGTAAAGTAATGCATCAAGAACTTTCTAGATTTGAACATATTAAGACAGAAAGTCATGGTGAAGGAAAAAATAGACATATGGTTATTTCATATGTAGATTAGACACATGTTATCATGTGTTTTTTCTTTAAGGAGTGATATGAAGATGAATATAGAATTAGCAAGGGCAACTGATGTAAATGAGATCGAAGCGTTATATGGAGCAGTTGTAGACGATTTACTAGCCAATGTAAATTATCCTGGCTGGAAAAAAGGAATTTATCCAACTCGTGATGAAGCAATTTTTGGAATAGAAAAAAAAGAATTATATGTAATGCGGCAAAATGATCAAATAGTGGGGAGTATTGTTATTAATCATGTCCAAGAAGAAAATTATCAATTAGCAGCTTGGAAGATAGATGCACAAGATCATGAAGTTTATGTAATTCATACTTTAGCTGTTCATCCACAATTTAAAGGATTAAAAATAGCTCAAAAATTATTAGAATATGCTGATGAATTAGCTAAAAATAATGGGGTAAAAACAATTCGTTTAGATGTTCGTAAAGGCAATGTGCCGGCAATCAAGCTATATGAGCGTTGTGGTTATACATATGTGGGAGCAATAAATCTTGATTTTAGGGGTTCTGATCTTGGCTTATTTGAATTGTATGAAAAAATAATTTAAATAATGCTTGCCCTATAGTTAGGTTTAAGTAGTATGCTTAACTTAGGAGGACGACTTCATGGATAAAATAGTTATTAATCAAGAACTTTTATTGCTACTTCAAAAAAATAAAATAATCGCCACAACGTCAAACTTTAATTACCGGGATCAAGCAGTCATATCACTAATCAAAACATTGATTACTATGGGATATAATAGTAGTGATATCTTAGAATTGATTGATGAAGAAATGACTTTGCTGGATATTCTAGAATTTCATCAAGATTTGGTAATTAATAAGCAATATGAATGCTGCTGTTTAATTAATAAATTAAAGAAAATGATTGAAGAAGTTAAGGAAGAGACCAATGGAATATACAATTAAAGAAGTAACTAAAAAGTACAATCTAAGTGCTTCAACACTTAGATATTATGAAAAAGAAGGATTACTACCTAAAATAAAAAAGAATCAAAGCAATCAAAGAGTTTATGATGATGATGATCTATCGTGGTTAGACATAATTATGTGTATGCGTAAAACGGGAATGACGATAGCATATATAAAAAATTATATTGAGTTGTGTCAAGAAGGTGACAATACGATTAATCAACGATATGAAATTTTTTTGAAACAGAAAGAAATATTATTATTGCAGCAACAAGAGTTGGAAAAGAATATTGAGACAGTGAATTATAAAATTAATCTATATAAAGAAAAGTTATTAAAATAGATAGCAAGAATTATTGCTATCTATTTTTCTTTCAATTATAATCAATATAATAAGTAGGTGATAAGATGAATAAAAATAAATTATTAATGTTCTTTATTATTAATGGACTTTTTAATTTAGCCGCTAATTATGCTCATCCAATTACTCCAACAGTAATAAAAAATCTTCAACTGGGAGATTATATGTTTGGTGTTGCATTTGGGGCAATGATGGGATTAAATTTTTTATTTTCACCATTTTGGGGAAAATTAAATGAACAAATTAACAGTAAAACAACGATGTTGATCTGTAGTATTGGTTACGCAGTTGGTCAAGTTTTGTTTTGGCAAGCAAATTCACAAAATAGTGTGATATTTGCAAGAATGTTTTCAGGCGTTTTTACAGGAGGTTCTTATGTAAGTTTTTTAACCTATGTCGTTAATGTTACACCACCTGAAAAAAGGGGTCAAAATCTAACTGTTTTAGCAACAGTTGCAAGTGTTTGTGCTGCTTTTGGTTATTTTATAGGGGGGATGCTTGGGGAAATCTCAATTGATTTAACTTTTGCAGTTCAAGCAGCTACTTTAGCTAGCTGTGGTATTTTCTTTTATCTTTTTTGTGAAAATGATGTTGTTTCACCAGTCAAACAAAAAGTTGCTCTGCTCATAAAACAAGCAAACCCTTTTAATTCATTTAAACAAGCAAAAGTATTTATAGATAAAAAATATTTAATTATGTTTACGATCTGCTGCCTTGCATTTCTTGGTTTTACTGCTTTTGAACAAAGTTTTAATTATTATATCAAAGATATTTATAATTTAACATCAGGTTATAATGGAATTATCAAGGCTGCAATTGGAATTATTTCTTTAGTTGCTAATGGTACGATTTGTTTATGGATCATTAAGAATACTAATGTTTCTAGATCGTCAATGCTGATTTTATTGTTGAGTAGTGTTACGATGTTAGGGGTTTTAGCAACAAATAATATAATTATATTTATTGTGATGAATATAATTTTCTTTGCATTGAACGCAATCATTATACCAGTGACTCAAGATTTAGTAGCTAGCCGTTCTAATGATACTAATAGTAGTATTGTAATGGGATTTTACAACGCGATAAAATCATTGGGTGGAATTATAGGTGCCTTGATGGCTGGTTTCTTTTATACATTTAATCCTCGCTTACCATTTATTTTTGGTTTTGTTGCTTTCCTTTTAGCAACTGTTTTATCATACTACTATTATCAGCAAAATAAATTGCACAAAAGTTAAAACATTGTTATAAATGTTTTGATTTTTTTTATTTAACAAGAGTAGAATAAAATTATAGGAAATAGTAAAGCTAATGAATCATGATGAGGCTACGTTTTTTAGTATAATTAGTATTATGGTAATAAATAAGATTAAAAATAAATAAATCTGGTTAGCTTAATGCTTGCACAACCAGATTTAGCAGAAATTCATTATTTCAAAGAAGTGTGTTAGTATGTAGAAGTAAATAACTAAAACTAACTATATTATTTTTGATGTTTTGTTGAAACTAAAATATTTTTTATTAATACTTCATTATCTTTAGTTTTTTCAAACATATTTAATAATGAATCAGTTGCTTGTTCGATCGTAGTTTGATCTAAAGATTTTCGAATTATTTGCATTGCTTCATATTCATCTTTGCTTAATAATAAATCTTCTCGACGAGTACCGGATTTTTGTACGTCAATCGCGGGAAAAATTCTCTTTTCTTGTAATTTACGGCTTAGTACTAGTTCCATATTTCCAGTACCTTTAAATTCTTCATAAACCATATCATCCATCCGACTTCCTGTTTCTATTAAAGCAGTAGCTAAGATAGTTAGACTACCACCTTCACGTGTATTTCTTGCAGCTCCAAATAAGCGTTTAGGAAAATAAAATGATGCAGGATCTAGACCACCTGATAAGGTCCTTCCTGAAGGGGTAACAGTTAAATTATTTGCTCTAGTTAATCGTGTTAAGCTGTCTAACAAGATCATTGTATCATATCCTTGTTCTGTTAAGCGTTTAGCTCGTTCAAGGGTAGTTTGTGCAACTTTGATATGACTTTCTGATTTTTCATCAAAAGTAGAGTAGATAACTTCAACATTATCAGCATCCAATGCTTCTTTAATATCGGTTACTTCTTCAGGTCGTTCATCAATAAGTAAGATAAATATCTTGATGTTTGGATAATTTTTTGATACAGATAAAGCAATATCTTTTAGTAATGTCGTTTTTCCAGCTTTTGGTGGTGCAACAATAATTCCTCGTTGACCTTTTCCAATTGGAGAAATTAAGTCAATTAGACGCATTGATAATTGTTCATTATCTTTACCTAAATATACTCTTTCATTAGGATAAATCGGTGTTAAAAATTCAAAAGCAATTCTTTTTTTTGCTTGATCTGGATTTTGTCCGTTAACTAAATCAACTCGCATAAGTGCATTATATCGTTCACCATTTTTAGAATTACGTGCATGACCAACTATTTCATCGCCATTTTTTAAATTAAAGCGTCTTATCTGTGATTGGGAAATGTAAATATCACGACTTTCTTGAGTATAATTTTTAGGTCTTAAAAATCCATAGCCATCAACCATTATTTCAAGAATTCCAGATGCTAATTCACCTAATTCGTCTTCTTCTTTGGTATTTACCTTATTTTTATCATTTTTTATACTTTCCATAGTATCTCCTTCTTATTGTTTTATTACAATTAATATTCATTATAATTTAGCTTGCTAGTATTATACAATAAAATTTATTAATATTCGTGATTGTCTTTTTCATTATTTGCAAATATCATTCTAAACTAATTAATATCGTGGTATGATTCTATCAATGAAAGATTGGGGGATTATCATGGATATTATGGTAGTTATTAACCAAATGATTCAATTATTTTTAATTATTGGACTTGGTTATTTTATGCAAAAAAAGAAAATATTAAATGATGAATTAAATACGAAACTAAATTTTATTGTTATTTCAATTACTACACCAGCACTTATTTTTTCATCTGTTTGTACAACATCGATTAGTGAAAAGAGTATGGTCATTTATACTTTAGCAATTGCTACAGCAGTGTATGTGGCCTTACCGGTCATCAGTTTTGTTTTAGTTAAATTAATGCGAATTCCAATGCACCAAAAAGGATTATACATGTTTATGACAATTTTTTCTAATACTGGATTTATGGGGTATCCAATTATGAAAGCCTTGTTTGGTAATGACGCAGTTTTTTATACTTCTTTATTTAATATCCTTTTTAATTTAGAAGTATTTACTTTAGGCGTTATTTTAATTAATTATGGGAATGATGTAAAAATGAAATTAAATCCTAAAAATTTACTTTCACCCGGAGTAGTTGCTTCAATTATTGCAATATTTATTTATTTTTTAGAAATTCCAATTCCTGATGTAATTGCTAATTCATGTGGTATGGTTGGGGACATGACAACACCATTAGCAATGATGATCATTGGGGCAACCTTAGCTAATATTAAAGTTAAAGAGTTGTTCACAGAATTAAGATTATACTACTTTACGATTGTTAAACAAGTTATTTTACCAATTGCTGTTTTTCCAATCATTGCATATTTTATCAAAGATCCATTGATTCAAGGAATTACTTTGGTTAATTTGGCAATGCCGGTCGCTAATAGTGCAGTTCTTTTTGCTAAAGAATATGGTGGAGATGTTGAATTAGCAGCAAAAAGTATCTTTATTACTACTCTGGTCAGTGTCTTTACAATTCCGTTAATAGTTTCATTATTGCTTGTTTAGTATACTTTTATATTATTAAGTAAAGAACCTCGTGAATATAACGAGGTTCTTTACTATTTTGATTACAGAAAATATGTGATTAGGGGATATTAATTTTGGGAGAGGTCAATATCCCCACTTAGATTATATCAAACCAAAATAGTGTTATCAAATAAAAAAAGACCAAAATGGTCTAAAAATTAAATTTTTACTTATGAATAAAGTTATTTTTTGAAATATATTATAATTATTTGAAAAAAATAACATTTAATGTCACAAATAACAAGTTAGGGCTTTCATTCCCAAACAAGGCCAAAGTATTGTTTAAATAAATGTGTTATGAGATAGTAAATATGTACTTGATAGGCCGTCAAAGTAAAGCAGAAAAAGTAGAAAGAGAGATAAACAAAAATGAAAAAATATAGTGTTTGTATTGTTGGAGGAGGAAGTACCTTTACATTAGGTTTTTTAAAATCATTCTGTCGTATGAAAGAACAGTTCCCATTAAAAAAATTAGTTTTATTTGATATTGATGCAGAGCGCCAAGAACCAATTGGTGAATTTGGAAAAATTTTATTTAAAGAACAATTTCCTGAATTAGATTTCTCATATACAACTGATATTAAAGAAGCATATGAAGGAATGGATTTTGTGTTTATGCAAATGCGTGCAGGGGGATTACCAATGCGTGCTAAAGATGAACATATTCCTTTAAGCATGGGATTAATTGGACAAGAAACATGTGGAGCAGGAGGAATGGCTTATGGACTTAGATCATGTGTTGATATGATCAAAGCAGTTCATGATATTCGTAATTATGCACCTGAAGCTTGGATCTTAAATTATTCAAATCCAGCTGCTATTGTAGCTGAAGCATTAAGAAGAGAATTTCCTGATGATAAGAAAATTTTAAATATTTGTGATCAACCAGAAAATGTTGTTCGTTCATGCAGTCGTTTATTAGGTTGTGATTGGGAAAATTTAGATCCTGTATATTTTGGTTTAAATCATTATGGCTGGTTTACTAATATATACGATATTAAAACAGGGGAAGATTTATTACCAAAATTGAGAGAATTAATTAAGAAAAATGGCTTCTTACCACAAGATGCGGAACAAAGAGATCAATCTTGGTTGGATACTTATGGTATGGTTGAAACTTTAATGAATGATTTTCCAGATTTTTTACCAAACACATATGATCAATATTATTTATATCCAGATTATAAAGCAGCACATTTAGATCCTAATTTTACTAGAGCTGACGAAGTAATGGCAGGACGTGAAAAACGAGTTTTTGATGAATGTCGTGAAGTTATAGCTGCGGGTGTTTTAGGTGATAAATTCGATGATATTAGTGATGCCCATGCAGAAATGATGATCAATGTAGCTGAAGCAATCGCATATAATAAAAATACTCGTCATATTTTAATTGTTGAAAACAATGGAGCAATCGCTAATATGCAGGATGATGCTATGGTTGAAGTCGTTTGTGAATTAGGAATTAATGGACCAAGACCAATGCGTGTAGGTAATATTCCACAATTTTATTTAGGATTGTTAGTAAACCAAGTTTCTTGTGAAAAATTAATTGTTGATGCTTATTTTGAAAATTCATATCAAAAAGCATTAATGGCATTTACTTTAAATCGTTTAATCAATGATGGTAAAAAAGCTCGTAAAGTATTAGATGCTTTAATTGAGGCTAATAAAGGAATGTGGCCAGAATTAAAATAAAATAATAAAAGGGGATTAGTATGAAAAAAAATAAAGTAATGGATTTCTTCTCGGCTTTAGGAAGAAGTTTAATGATGCCAATTGCGGCTTTAGCAGCATGTGGAATTATTCTGGGAGTTACTGCAGCTTTACTTAAAACACAAGTAGTAGAGGCAGTACCATTTCTACAACAGCCAGTTGTATTTTATATCTTAAATACACTAAAAACAGTATCAAATGTTGTTTTTACCTTAATACCAGTATTATTTGCTATTTCTATTTCATTTGGGATGGCTAAAGAAGATAAAGAAGTTGCAGCATTTGCTGGATTTATTGGCTATTATACTTTCTTAGTAAGTGCAAGTTGTATGATCAATTCTGGTTTTATGAATTTTGATTCATTACAAATTTCAACTATTTTAGGCGTAGAAACTTTAGATATGGGAGCAGTAGCTGGTATTTTAACGGGGGTGACCGTAGCGGCTTTGCATAATAAATATCATAAAGTAGTATTCCCAGTAGCAATTGCTTTTTATGGTGGTAAACGTTTTGTTGCAATTGTCGTTATCTTAGCAATGGCGTTATTAGGACAAGTAGCACCATTTATTTGGGCACCTGTATCAGCTGGAATTAATGGTTTGGGTACATTGATTTCTGAATCAGGTTTATTAGGGGTATTCTCATTTGGATTTTTAGAAAGATTATTAATTCCAACAGGATTACATCATGTTTTAAATGGTATTTTTAGAACTACTGCAATCGGTGGGGTATATCAAGGGGTAGAAGGATGTTTAAATATTTTCTTGCAATTCTTTGATAGTGTTGATATTAGTGTAATGCGTGAATATACACAGTTTTTGGGACAAGGAAAAATGTTGTTTATGATCTTTGGATTACCTGCAGCAGCCTATGCTATTTATAAGACAAGTCCAGGTGAAAAAAAGAATAAAGTTAAAGCATTAATGATTGCAGGAGTTGCAGCAAGTATTGTTTCTGGAATTACTGAACCATTAGAATTTGCATTTATGTTTATTGCACCGCCATTATTTTTATTCCATGCGGTTATGGGTGGTATCTCCTTTATGTTAATGTCATTATTACAAGTAGCAGTTGGAAATACTGGTGGCGGTATTATTGATATGTTTATCTGGGGTGTCTTCCAACCAGGATCTAATTGGTATTGGATAATTATTATTGGTCCAATCTATGCAATTATCTATTATAATGTATTTAAATGGTATTTTAACCGCAAACATTTATCAATTGAAGTTGCGGAAGATGATGGAGACAAGGATACTAATGATACTGCGAGTATTAGTGATAAACAACAAGCGCTAGCAACAAAAATAATTGAAGGCTTAGGAGGATTTGATAATATTATTACTGTTAACAATTGTATTTCTCGTCTAAGAGTTGATGTAAAAGATATGTCATTAGTAAATGAAGAAGAACTTAAGAAGACAGGAAGTATGGGAATTGTTAAACCATCAGAAACTCATATTCAAGTAATTTATGGTCCTAAAGTAGAACAAGTAGCTAATTCAGTTAGAGAAGTTTTAAAATACTAATTAAAAAGGCAACGAATTTAATCAGTTGCCTTTTCTAAAGCTAATTTTTGAGCAGTTAGTTCAATGATTATTTGCATAATTGTAAAGATACCTAGCCTTGAATTTATGTCTACGCCATGATAAGTTAGATTTTCATCATTACTACTTAAAACATAATCACAAGAATCTACTAATGAACCTTTAGCGTTAGATGTAAGTAAAATAATTTTACAGTCATGGGTCTTAGCAATCGTAACTACTTCATCATATATCTTTCCAGCATTGTTTGCTGATACAATAAAAATTGTAGCAGGAGCCTTTAAATTATTAAAGACACTTTTTGATAGATGAAGATCATTGATTAAAATACAATTAATATCAATAGATGATAAAATAGTTTGAAAATAATCAGCAGCTACTAAGCTTAAACTCCTACCTACGACATAGATTGGTTGAGGACTACACAATAAATCAACAACTTCTTCAATAATTTCATAATTTAAGTTTTTAAGATTATCAAGAAAACGGGATAAGGGCTTTTCAATTATCATTTGATAATCAATTTCTTGATGCATACTTTGCTTTAATTCATATTTTAGTTCATTAAAACCAGATAAGCCTAGCTTATTACAAAAGCGCATGATTGAAGCATTAGACATATACGTTGCTTTTGCTAACTGTGATAATGTCATTGATACAACTTCCTTACAACTATTTTCAAGATAATATAGTAACTCTTTTTCATTTTCAGACAAATCTAAAGATTTAGCATTTTCAAGTAAAGCAATCATTATTCCTTTTCCTTTCTAACTAAATAAGTTTTAAATATTACATCAATAATATAGAAAATTGCTAATCTTGAAGTATATTCAGTATCAATATTTTCACGATGATTAACAAAAAAACGAAAATTAATATTTGCTAAATCAGCAATAGCATTCTTAGTATATGGACTAATTGCTATAATTGTTGCATGATTTAAATTAAATAATTTAACAATCTTAACCGTAGTGGGATAATTACCACTAGTACTTATAGCAATTAATATATCATCTTCATTGGCATTACTAGCAATATGTGCTGCTAAACGAGATGATTTATACTTGTAAACATTTTGACGACCAATTGAAAATAACAATTTTTCAAGATAGTCGACAGGGATTCGGGAAATACCTTCACCATATAGATGGATTCTTTTATTACTATCAATCAAATCGATGATTTCTTTTAAATAACGCTCTTTGATTAATAATGAAGTGCTCTCAATATCATCATATAGACTAGTAATAGAATCCATTGAAGAAATTGGTTTCTTTAAATTCGCAATTTCTTTATTTTGCTGTTTTAATGCAAACTTAAATTCAGCAAAACCACTAAAATTAAGTTTCTTACAAAAACGAAGAATCGTAGCAGAAGAAAAGGCAACAGCTTTAGCTAATTCTTGAATACTCATGTCAATAACCTCATCAGGATGATCATAAACATAATGAAGAATATATAATTCACTTTGACTTAGATTTTTAATTATTTCATCATCTAGTTGATTTATTAACATAAGTTTCCTCTTTTCTTTCATATAGTAAAATAATTATACAATAAAGGAGTAAAAAAATGGGATTATTAAAAAAAAAAGATAAATATTTAAAAGCCTTCACCAGTGGTAAGATCATTCCAATTACAGAAGTACCAGATGAAGTATTTGCACAAAAAATGATGGGCGATGGAATTGCAATCTACCCTGATAATAATATAATCGTTGCACCATGTGATGGTAAAATCACAGCTATTATGGAAAATACAGAACATGCAGTTGGAATCACATTAGCAAACGGTGTAGAATTATTAATTCATGTTGGTCTAGATACTGTTAATCTAACAGAAAAGATTTTTTCAGTAAAAGTAGCTAAAGAAAGCTATGTACATACAGGTGAAGAATTAATTACTTTTGATAAAGTAAGACTAAAAGAATTAGGGTATCAAGATATTACAATGTTAGTAATTTTAGATACGGGTAATACTAAGAAACTAGAAATACTATCAGAAACGGAGGCAATTATAAATCAAACAAATATCATTAAATATATAGATTAAATATTTTATTGAAAACAATAAAAAATAATAATAAATATAGATAATATCCAAGGGTAATGATATACTATGTACTAGCGAATCCTGTTGGATTTTATTGAAAATAAAATGAAACAACTGAAATGAAAAAATAATATTTGAAGAGGGAGATCATGCTAACTGCATTAATTTATAGCATAGCTCTCTTTTTTATGTTATCAAGATATAAAATTAGGTTGTGATAAAAAAAGTTAGACCAATCTTTAGATAAATTTAATTTTGTAGATAAAATCAGTGTATATTGAAGTTGATAAGTAAAGAAAGATATACAAGTTTGCAGGATTTTGTTATAGTTAGCCAGTGATAGGAGTAGTTTAAATGGAGATAAATATTGCAATTTGTGATGATGACAAAAATTACATAAACGAAATAATTCAGTATTTAAATAATTGTAGTTGGAAAAGAAATAATAGTTTTGTATATCATACTTTTTATTGTGGAGAGGCATTATTAGAAAGTAAGCAATATTTTGATTTTATAATTTTAGATATTGAAATGGATAAAGTTTCAGGTATAGAGGTAAAAGAAATATTTTATAATCGAAATAATCAATCAAGAATTATTTTTCTAACCAACTATGAGGAATATATGAGTGATTCATTTGGGAAGAATGTCTATGGATATATCAGTAAAGATGTTCTTCATAAGATGGATATCCCGCTTAATAAAATATTTAAAGAACTTTTAGAACATCGCTTAATTAAAATAAGCGAAGATATAATTGATTTATATGAAGTATATTATGTAAAAGCCGATGGACCATATATTAATATTCATACAAATGGCAGTTATGAAGTTTATCGCATGACACTTAAAGATTTTGCTAATAAAATACATAATTCAAATTTTATTAGAATTCATAAATCTTATTTAATAAATATGAGGTATATTAACGAAATAAATAATAAGTTTTTAATTTTGGATAATGATGAAAGATTACCGATATCAAAGAGTAACCGTAAAACAGTATTAATTACTTATAGAAAATATTTATTGGAGAATATAATTTATGACTAGCTGGATAATTTTATTAATTAAACAGTATATTGATATAGCTAAATATTTATTAATTGGTGATGCTATATTTGATTTAAATAATGATAAGAAAAAGAGAACTAAAGAAAATATCATATTATCTAGTATAATTTTAGTAATCTATATAATATTTTTTAGTAAAATAGAGGATATATGGATAGATTTAAATGCACTGATATGTTTAATCTATCTAATTATTATTTATAGAGATAAATTATTTAAAACATTTAAAGTAGTTATAATTACTATTTTAATTACAACAGTAATAGAACAATTTATAGATTTATTTATTAAGTGTGATATATTTGATATACATAATATTCAATTTATCATATCAAATATATTAAGATTAATTGCTATTGTTTTAACTACTAAACCAATAAAATTTGCTAGAAATGTTTACAATAAGAAATACAGTTTATCTGAAATGCCCTGGTATATTTATATGAATATAATTTTTTGTTTCAGTGCAACTTTATTTCCACAATTTATAGTTGTAATGTACTATAAGTATATAAGTTCTAGAGTGTCAGTCTTGATAGTTATAGTTGCTTATTTAAATATAGTTATTTCATTTATATCAATTATTTTGTTTATTAAGAATAAGAAAGAAAAAGAACAATATTATTTAGATAGTATAATGAAAGATAAAACATTGAAATTACAAGAAGATTATTATAAAAAAATTATTGATAATTATTCTAATATTCGTAAGTTTAAACATGATATTAAAGGACATTTGGCAGTTGTAAATGAATTAATAAATTCTAAAAATTATGATGAAGCAAATGTTTATATAGGAAATATGTCGGAAGCAATAACTGGTAAAGATATTTATAACACTAATAATATCTATATCTCTAGTATTTTAAATTCTTTTGATCAATCATTTATTGATAATAAGATTGAGTTTGATCTGTCTTATTATATTATTAGTGATTTAAAGATGAATAGTATGGACATTTGCTCATTATTTTATAATTTAATTTTAAATGCAGTAGAAGCAAATTTAAAAATAGAAGATAAGCGTTTTATTAAATTGTATATTGCAAATATAAAAAATAATGTACTAATTAAGATTGTAAATCCGGTTGATGAAAATTTTAATTTAGATATTATTAAAGAAAATAAAACTACAAAAGAAGATAAAGAAAATCATGGCTTTGGATTAATTACCATTAATAATATTATTTCTAAATATAATGGAAATATTGATTATAGTATACATGACCAATATTTAATTGCAGATATTACAATATTGAATGTACTTTAAAAAAGTTTTGTTCATTAAATACAAAAATCATTATTAAAATACAGTAAACGCTAAAAAACATATTTTATCGTTATTATTTCCTCAAAAGGAGGAAGTAGTTGTGGTAGTATATGGTTTTTACGATTGGTTAAAAGATTGGCTATACGGGAAAAAATAATTAAATAATATTTATTTTTCCTAAAGATAACGTCTCTTGTGGGGAGGGAAGTTTATCAAATATTGTCAGGGCACTTTGACAGACACATAATATAATAAAAACTACGGGTTATATTTCCGTAGTTTTTTCTTATTGTGAAACAAAAACCACGTGCTATGCACGTGGTAACAATAAAGCTTTAGCGTCTGGGTAAAAAACCTCCTCGTGATATAATAATTGTAGCCTGGCAGCTGCAAATAAAATAACGAGGAGGTTAGTCTATGAAAGACACAAAAAGTTTATCACATACATCATATAGATGTAAATCTCATATTGTAATAGTACCAAAATTTAGAAGGATGGTAATATACAATAAATTAAGACATGATATAAGATTAATTATAAAGACCTTAATTGAAAGAAAACCGGGAGTAGAGCTGATAGAAGGAGAGTTATGTCCTGATCATATTCACCTTCTATTAGAAATACCACCAAAGTATTCTGTGGCGGAGTTCATGGGATACCTGAAAAGCAAGTCAACGCTTATGATATTTGATCGTCATGCAAGTATGGAATATAAATATGAAAATCGAAAATTTTGGGCAAGAGGCTATTTTGTAGATACAGTAGGAAAGAACGAGAAGACAGTGAGAGAATATATTCAAAATCAGTTAGCGGAAGATAAGTTGAGTAATCAAATGAGTATGGAAGAATTTATTGACCCGTTCACAGGAGAACCAGTGGAAGGGGACAAGAAAAAGAAAAAAAGTAAAAGACCCTTTGAGGGTCAGTGAGCAAATGACGTTGCGGTTGTCAAGGCGTTCAGTGGTCGAATGACTAGCGCAACAGCATGCCCTTACAGGGCGGGTGCATACCACGTCTTTTAGGCGTGGTTATGATTTACTATCAACTATTTTCCTTTATATTCAATAAAATGACCTTTATAGTGGTTTTTTGCTTCATACAGAGCTTTATCAGATTTCTTCATTAATTCTTCGATAGTATTATTTGGACCACTGCTACATACAAAGCCTCCAGATACTTTTATTGATTGATATGAATGATCAGGAAGTTCAATTAATTCTTCTTTAAAATAAGACCATAATTTATTTAATTGATTTATTATAGTATTTTTATCTTGATAATTATAAATAAAGAGACAAAATTCATCACCAGATCGTCGTGCGATTAAACAATTTGATTTAGAAAGCTTATTTAATGCGTAGGTCAAACGTTTCAAATAATGATCACCAAAATCATGACCATAAGTATCATTTATATGTTTAAATGAATCTAAATCAACCATTACAGCTGCATATAAATGATTATAATTATTGTTATTAATGACTAAAGTTACTTCTCTTTTGAATGATGGGTATAGTAATAGTCCAGTTAAATGATCATGATCTTTTTCGTACTGAATTTGTTTTTTCTTTAAAATATCAGAAGAAACATCATTAACAGTTCCATAGAAACCATTTTCATCTTTCACAAGTCGGATTTTTATAAAAGTATCTTTTTCAAGACAATAAACATCACTCTCACCTTCAATTGGATTGCTAATAATTATTTGTAGTTTTTTTAATAGTTGTTTTGGATCAAGATACATTTGATTTGCTTCTTCATCACTTAAATGGAGCAGTTCTTTCAATCTTGCAGTGGCAAAAAGTTGTTTCGTATCATTTTGATATTCAAATGCTGCTAGTGGGATATCGATAATGGAGATAATTTTTGATATTCGATCAGCGGAGTTGACAACACTATTAACCATACTGTTGATTCCAGAGCTTAAATCTATCAATTCTTGATTATCATCAGCTTTTACGACAGTATTTAAATCGCCATTTTTTATTCTATTTAAATCATTGAGGACACTATAAATTCCTTTTAATACTTTTTTGTTTAATATAACATTGATTGACACAACGATAACGATTTCGATTGCAATTAAATAAGCACCAATTAATAATAAATCACTTGAACGATTTTTATATAAAATATCTTTTGGAACAGTTGCTCCAATTAAAATATTATCATATTCTCTAGTTACAAAAAAATTTTCAGTTTTGTTTCCAATATCTTTAAAAGTACCAGATTGACAATCTTTTAAATTATCATAAGTATAGTAACTTGCTTCTTTGTCGTCTAAATCATTAGTGCTGGCAATCAATTCGTTGGTTGTTTTATTGATTGCAAAAAGCTGCTCACCTTCATTTGTGGGAAATCTAGAAAATATATAGGAATATGTATTCCTTTGTTGTGCTTCTAAAAGTCGTGTTGGTTCAAGACCGACTTGTACTAATCCTTTTTTGTCTTTACGAGCCACTCCAACATATTTCATAATTTTACCTTCAGCAGTATTAGGCTGAGCATCTTGAATAACATATTCATCAGGGTCATCGCTTTCTAAAATTGGTAAAAAACCACGCATTTGTTCACCATTATGAAAATCCAAACCAACATATTTAGGAACTGATGAGTAAGCAATTAAACCCTCACTATCACTTACATGTAATTCATCTACATCAAGTAGTGTAGCTAAATTTTGAAGTTCAGTGACACTTTCAATGATATTAGGATTTTTTTCAATAACATAAGCAAATGCTTTTGCTCTAGTTAAATAATCTTCATCAAGACTAGATTTCAAAGATACTAATTCGGTACGATTATTTTCAATTGTTTGAATTACTTGATTAATTTTTAAATTAAATGTTTCTAAAGTTCGGGCTTGTAAAGAATCAGTTGATAAGAAAAAATTTATTAAAAGAACAGAGGCTAATGAAATAGACATGATTATGATAATGTATTTCCTAAATATCTTCTGCATTTAGCCACCCTCTTCCAATTTGTAATGTATATATATTATTATAGCATTGTTACTATGTCTTGATAATAAAAAAGGATACAGATTATTTTGTATCCCGTTCGCAACCAAAAATAATATTTGCACTTTGGCGTGCTTTAGTTAAAACATCCATGACGATTCGTGAATGTTCAAGCATTTTATTACATGTAGTAAAGTCATTATTATCAATACATTCCGCAAAAACTTTAAATTCGCTATACATTCGATGATAGTTACCAGTTGGTAGAATCTCACTATCTCGGCCATTTCTTAAAATTTGCACATCAGTTAGAACACTGGTAGGACCATCAATTTTTACACAACCTTGGTCACCTTGAATTGTAGAAATGATTGGAGTACCACAATCTTTAGCACCAATACAGATTGCTTTAAATGTTGGATATTCCAAGATAGCAACTCCTGAAGTATCAATTCCTTTTTCAATATTAGCAAAATATTCTACTTTATTAGGGGCACCAAATAAACCAACAACAAAATGAATATTATATACATTTAAGTCCATTAAAGCCCCACCAGATTTATTGACATCAAATGCTGGTAATATTTCACCACGTTTAAAAGCGTTATAACGTGAAGAATATTGGGAATAATTAGATGAAATAATACTGATTTTCCCAATCTCAGATATTTTTTCTTTTATTTCTTTAAAAGTTGGAAGATACTGGTTTGTAATTGCTTCAAATAAAAGACAATTTTGTTGTTTAGCTAAAGCAATTAATTCATCTAATTCATTGACATTTGAAGTAAATGGTTTTTCACAAATAACATGTTTATTATGCAATAAGGCTTTTTTTGTATATTCGTAATGGAGATGATTTGGTAAAGCTACATAAATAGTATCTATTTCATCATCATTTAACAATTCATCATAATCATAGTATGCTTTTTTTATATGATGTTTATTTATAAGTGTTTCAATTTTTTCTTGAGATTCTTTTCTCCCTAATATTGCCGTTAGTTCTATTTCATCAATAATATCAATGAATGTTAATAAATCGTAGACGATCATTCCGCTACCGATAATTCCAAGTTTCATGTTGAATTCCTCCCTGCTTACCACCATTATAGCATTGATTAGGTATATTAATTAATAATAATTTATGATAAAATACAAAAGATAAAGGAAGGTGATATTTTGAACGAAGATATTATTGTTGCAATTGCAACAAGTCGCTTAGAAGCTGCAATTTCAATGATTAGAGTAAGTGGTCCAGATTGTATTGCCTTTGTTCAAAAATTCTTTACAGGCAAAATAATAGAAAAACCTAGTCATACGATCAATTATGGATATATCATTGACGATGGAAAAAGAATTGATGAAGTGTTAGTTAATATTTATCGAGGTACAAGAACATTTACAGGTGAAGAAATGGTGGAAATAAATTGTCATGGTGGTGTTTATATTACTTCACGAGTATTAGAAGTGTGTATCAAAAATGGTGCTAGAATGGCTGAGCGTGGTGAGTTTAGTAAAAGAGCATTTCTTAATGGTCGAATTGATTTATCACAGGCTGAGGCAATTAGTGATATTATTACTGCTAAAAATAGTTATGCAACAGATTTAGCGTTAAAAGGAATTAGTGGTAGTATTAGCGGTTTTATTGATGATTTGAAAGAAGATTTAATTCAAATAATCACTCAGATCGAAGTTAATATTGATTATCCTGAATATGATGATGTTGAGGAATTGACTGCTTCTTCGTTATTACCACGAAGTGCCAATCTATTGACTAAAATGAATAAGATTCTTGATGATTCTAAAAATATTAAATTAGTTAAAGAGGGAATTAAAACAGTTATTATTGGACGTCCTAATGTTGGTAAGAGTAGTTTATTGAATGCTCTGCTTCGAGAGGATAAAGCAATTGTAACAAATATTGCAGGAACAACCCGGGATATTGTTGAAGGAAGTATTAGCATTGATGGAGTAGTTCTCAATATGATTGATACGGCAGGAATCCGAGAAACTGATGATATCATTGAAAGTATGGGGGTTGAAAAGTCTAAAGAACTGATTCACCAAGCGGACCTTGTTTTATTGGTAATTGATGGTTCGCAGTCATTAAGTAGTGAAGATATACAGTTATTAGAACTAACAGAAGATGCTACTAGAATTATCGTGCTTAATAAAGCCGATCAAGGAACAAAAGTAGATTTAGATGGTATTGTTATTAGTGCTAAAGATAATCAAATTAGCACTTTGACAGAAGAAATCAAAAAAATGTTTGAGTTAGGTAAGATTATTGATAATAATGATCATATTCTGACAAATGCACGTCAAACAATGTTATTACAACGTGCTAGTCAGGCTTTAAAGCAAGCTGTTGAAGCTATGGAAATGATGATACCAACGGATTTGATTGTTACTGATTTATATGAATGTTGGAATAATTTAAAAGAAATATTAGGAGAGAAAGCGAAAGAAGATTTATTAGATGAATTATTTAAACGCTTTTGTATAGGTAAATAAAATGGACAAAAATAGAATTTTATCGGCTAGATTTCTAGGCTTTTCAAAGTATTTAGGGATTGTGGCAGCTATATCGTTTGTAGTATTTCTAATAATTAATGCTTTTAATACAGGTAATGATATATTATTTTGGATTAGCTATGTTTTATTGATGTTATCAATAATTGGAGCTATTCAATGTATCTGTCTATATTTTATTGGTAAATATTATGGTTCAAAATCTAAGTAGGTGGTTAAATGGATAAAACTTATGAACGAATAAATAGTTTATTTGAACATGGATTAATTGATAGCGGAATAAGTATTTTGATATCAGTTGTTATAGTTTTGGTTATTAATAAAATAATCAATAAAATTATAAAAAAGAAGATAAATGATCCGTTGAAATTAGTTTTTCCAATGCGTATTAAAAAAATCGTTTTAGTAACAATTGTTTTAGCAATTATTATGAGTGAAATTACGGCGATGCAGTCAATCATTAAGGCTCTGCTGGCCAGTGGGGGAATCTTAGCAGTTGTAGTTGGGTTAGCATCACAAGAAGCTGCAAGTAATATGATCAATGGTTTTATGATCATGACTTATAAGCCTTATAAAATTGGTGATTTTGTCAATGTTAGAGAATATAATGTTATTGGAACTGTAATTGATATTTCAATGCGCCACAGTGTCATTGAAACATTAGAAAGAACACAGGTAATTATACCTAATACGATAATGAATAAAGCAATTATTGAAAATGTATCTAATGTTAAGACTCAAAAAGCCAACTATTTATATCTTGAGGTTTCTTACGAAAGTGATATTCAAAAAGCAATTGAAATTATTCAAGAAGAAGGAAGTAAACATTCATTATGTTTAGATGGCAGAACTAAAGCACAAAAGAAAAAACATGAACCAATGGTTAAAGTTCATTGTGTCGAATTTAATGATAGTGGAATTCAATTACGAGCAACATTATTATCTAAGGATAGTGGTGCTGGTTTTCAATTATTATCAGATTTGCGTTTGATTATTAAGAAACGTTTTGATGAAAACGGGATTGATATTCCATATCCGCATCGAGTTGTAATTAATGAAACTAGAGAAAAAAATGATGAACAAACAAAATAGGTGGTTAGATTTAGCTCAAGAGTTACAATTTTTAGCTCAAGGTGGATTAGCATATACAAAAGATAAATTTGATCAAGAAAGATTTGAGCGAATTCGTCAAATATCTGCAGAAATGGTCGCTTTACAAAGTGATTTACCGATTGCAACAGTTACTTCATTATTTTGTAATGAAACAGGGTTTCAAACACCAAAATTAGATTCTCGTGGTGCTGTTTTTAAAGGTGATAAGATTTTGCTGGTGCAGGAATCTGATGGACGCTGGTCAATTCCCGGTGGTTGGGTAGATGCTTTAGCAAGTGTTAAGGAAAATACAATTAGGGAATTACAAGAAGAAGCCGGGATTGAGGCTCAGATAGTTAAAGTAATTGCAATTCTAGATCGTAATATTCATAATACGCCTCGCTATGCGTATGGAATTACTAAGATTTTCATAGAATGTTCTTATCTTGGTGGTGCATTTAAACCAAATATCGAAACACTTGATAGTGGTTATTTTAGCCTAGATGAACTTCCTGAATTGGCTGAGGAGAAAGTAACTTTAGAACAGATAAAAATGTGCTTCAAAGCACATTTTGATGATAATTGGCAATGTTTATGCGATTAATAGACAATTACTGGGTTGATTTATTCAACCCTTTTATTTTATTGATTATTTGATAAAATATAGATACGATCAAATAGTTAAAGGAGGTCTACGAAATATGATTATAGAACACTTATTAGATGATAATAACCTTACCAATACTGAAAAAAGTATTGCTCAATTTCTTTTAAACAAAGATCAAAAAATTAATAATCTTACAAGCAGTGAGTTGGGAAAACAGAGTTATACTTCACAAGCGGCAGTAACCCGTCTTTATAAGAAATTAGGGTTCAATAATTTTCGTGAATTTTTATCTACATTGATCTTAGAAAGAAATGATTATCTTAAATATAATGATCTCCCAACTGAGCATCCTGAACAGTATTTTACATCTTTAGAAGATACTGAAAAAGTAATTGCCTCTTTATATGAAAAAGCGATGATTCAGACAAATCGATTACTAGATAAAAATGTTGTTAATCGTGTTTGTAATCGGATATTGAGTGCTTCGTTTATCGATATTTATGGAATTGGTCTTTCAGATACGATTGCTAAAGAAATGTGTTTTAAATTACAATCATTAGGGCTTCCTTGTTCATATCAAAATGGTATTAATATTAAATATATTGATAATATGCAGCAGCATCAAAGTAACGTCTCGATCCTTATCACTACGACCGGCGATAATAACTTAATTAAAGAAATTGCTAAAATCTTAAAAAATAGGAATGTATATACGGTCGGGATATTAGGTAAAAAGGGTAAGGATCTAATTCAGCTGTGCCACGATTATCTATTATTTGATACTAGTTTATTTGAAGATATTGATAGCTTATGTGCTACTTTTAGTGCTGAATACGTAATCAATATTTTATATGCAACATTGCTCTATCGTCTTGAATTATCTAATTATATGCACTATTTAAAATAGCTGTCAGTTGATTATTTTTCTAATGCGTTTAAAGCTTGATTAAGAACCTTTTCACCATCCATCATACCGTAAATACGCATATCAATAAGCTCAACTGGAACAGTATTGTTTACTTCTTTTTTAATATTATTAAGTAAATATCTGATTTGTGGACCAACAAGAATTACATCAGCAGGTTCTTGGGCAAATTCATTTGGTAATTCTTTTTCACTTGTTGACCAGATCTTGCAATCAATTTCTTTTGTTTTAGCAACTTCTCGCATCCGGTTTACTAATAAACTTGTAGACATTCCTGCACAACATACTAATAAAATCTTTTTCATAATTTTCTCCTTAATTTTTATTTAATTTAGGTACAAATAATTGTTTGACCTAGGAAAATATATTCTTGAATATCGTCAATTTTAATTAACCGAGGAATATATTCTTGTGGTAATACTGTTTTTAACTCATTTTCTAAATCTTCAATATTAGGTAAAAGACTACAAAAGATAACGATTGCCTCAAGCCCAATTACACTAATAATCGATAAAGAAATATATTTAACAATTTTAATAATATCTTCTGGTGTTTTATATACATTAGCACCTTTCTCTAATAGATTTACGGGGAGGTATTTCATTTCACCTGCCACGTTATGCTTGCCATTGATTAATTTATTATCAATGATGATACCAGCACCAGCTTTAGTACTCATTGGCTGAAAAAGTAACACAATTGATGAGTATTGATTTTGAGTAGCATGATAGCCAATTGCTGCGGTATTAACATCGTTTGTAATAATAAATTTTTGTGAATATTTGCTTGTAAACAATTTTTTATAATTCATATCATCAAAACCATTAATACTGGCAGTTGTAGCAAATCCATTATTAACAATTCCTGGTGTTGAAAAACCAATAACCTCAATACCTGGATAATTTAATAAAACAGTATCGATAACATCATAGATGTCTTGAATTGTAATTCGTTGTTTAATTGTTTCATTGTTTACAATAATATCACTTTGACTTTGATAAAGTCGATATGCAATATGAATCCGATTACGATTTCTAAAAAGAGAAATACATAGAATTTTACGATGAAAGGTGATGGTTTTATTTCTAATCGAAAGCAATTGAACTTGACCATTTTTGTTACGTTTTTTAATTAGTTCTTGGTCAACTAGATTAAGAATTTCTTTTACATCATATTTAGCAAATACTTGTGCAGGAATATTAAGTAAATATTTATCTTTAAAAATCTTTTTAACTTTTGCATACATAAAAGAAACTTGAGGTGCTAGTAGGATTACATCATATTGTTCACCTTTTTTGAATAATTCGTTGTAGCCAGTTGCTGCAATTTCATAATCAAGAGCAAATAACTGAATTGCTTCATCAATCTTATAAGCAAAATAAGTTGTTGTAAGACCACCACTGCAGCATAATAAGATTTTTATTTTTGGTTTCTTGATCAATGTTTTTAAACATTCAACCATTTCATAAAATAGATTAATTGCATGATTTATGTTATTCATTTGAAAGTGTAAAAAGAAACAAGATTCTTGATCTATTTTACTAATAACATTTAATTCAATAATATTGAATTTATAAAAAATAACATTAGCTACACCATACTTTGTCTCCAAGATAATTTTATTTTGATCTTTTGATGAAAGCATAATTTGACAATTATCGATCTGTTGAAATAAAATCCACTTTTTATATATCGATGTATATACATCTTTTAGGAAATCTTCCATTTTCACCTCCCCTTTCAGTAATAACTGATAACTAATTAAATAATAATCAAAATTATTGGCTAATAAAATGAAGATTAGTGTTTTAGGCTAGTTTATTTAAAAGTTACAACTTGATAAATAAAAAAGTGATTAATCTAGTCGCTTTAGTTGAAATATTTTTAAAATTTGATTGACTATAAGGTAATCTTATAGTTTAAGATGGAGAAAGACTGGAGGAATGAGGATGAAAAATTATATTTTTAAAGATTTCTTAAAATATACATCGTTAAATGTTTTAGGAATGATTGGTTTATCATGCTATATTCTGGCAGATACTTTTTTTATTGCAAATGGTGTTGGTGAAATTGGATTATCAGCTCTAAATTTAGCTTTACCAATGTACTGTTTAATAAATGGCTTAGGACTAATGATTGGAATCGGTGGGGGAACACGGTATTCTTTGTTAAAGGTAAATAGTAATAGAACCTCACAAAATATAATTTTCAGTAATGCTCTTTATTTTATGCTTATTCTAGCCATTATTTTTGTTGTTTTGGGACTAAGTGCGTCGACATCATTAGCAAATCTTTTAGGGGCTAATCAAGATACAACTATCTATACTGCAACTTATTTAAAAACAATTATGTTTTTTGCACCAATGTTTATGTTGAATAATTTATTGATTGGCTTTGTTCGTAATGATGATAATCCGAGATTAGCAATGATGGGAATGTTAATTGGTAGTTTAACTAATGTTGTTTTGGATTATATATTTATTTTCCCTTTTGGTTTAGGAATGTTTGGGGCTGCTTTAGCAACAGGGGTAGCACCGGTTATTTCAATTTCAATTATGTCTCCATATGTAATCAAGAAAGCTAATTTTAAATTTCTTAAAACAAAATTATGTCTTAACCATTGTAAAGATATTTTTTTATTAGGATTATCAGCTTTAATAGGAGAATTAGCTACTGGAATAGTAATGTTGTTATTTAATTTTACTTTGTTGAAGTATAGCGGGAATATAGGTGTTGCAGCCTACGGAATTATTGCTAATATCGCTTTTGTTATTGTATCGATGTTTACAGGTGTTGCTCAGGGAATTCAACCAATTATTAGTAAAAATCTTAGTTTTAAAGAATATCGAAATGTAAATTTAGCTTATCATTATGGTCTTTGGACAGTTATTATATTTGCAGTTATTGTTTATCTTAGCAGTTATTTTGCTGCTGCTCAGATCGTAGCTTTGTTTAATTCAAGTAGCAATCCGGAATTGCTGGATTTGGCAGTTAGAGGAATTCATATTTATTTTGGGGGCTTTATTTTTGCAGGAGTAAATATGATTAGTGCCACTTTCTTTAGTGCAAGCGATAAACCACGTCAAGCTTTTATAATTTCATCATTACGAGGTTTTATTTTAATTGCACCAGTAATATTTATTTTATCAACTATTTTTAAAGTAGATGGAGTTTGGCTAACTTATGTGGTAACAGAATTGATTACTTCTATAATTACTATTATTTTAAAAAGAAAATCCGATTTTAGTCTTCACTAGAATCGGATTCTTTTTCTTCTGATTTTTTAATTGTTAATTTGATTTTTGTTACACGATTACCTTTTACACCAGTAATTTTAAATGTAAGATTTTCATAAGTTACACTACGTTCTTGATTATCATCAGGAATTTCTCCTAATAAATGAAGAACAAAACCACTGATTGTATCATGATTAACATTATCTAATTTTAAATCTAATTCATCATCAAGATCGTCAATTAGATAATTTCCATCAACGATAAAATTATAGTCATCTATTTTTTGTAGTTTAGGTTCATCGTCATGATCATACTCATCTTCGATATCTCCCATGATTTCTTCGATTAGATCTTCAACTGTGACGATCCCTGAAAACCCACCATATTCATCTACAAGAATTGCAATATGTTGGCGATCTTCTTGTAGTTCTTTAAATAAATCATCAATATTTTTAGTCTCTAAGACAAAGTATGGTTTTCGTAATAGCTTACGAATATCAACATTGTCAAAACCAACTTGTCTAGCTTCAATAGCAAAATCCTTCATATTTAAAATCCCAATGATATTATCAATTGAATCATCATAAACAGGAATTCGAGTATACTGCATTGACATCATTTGATCAATGTTCTCACTTAATGGGTCATTAATATCAATACAATAAACATCAGTTCTTGGGGTCATGACGTTTAAAGCTAAACTATCATCAAATTCAAAAATATTGGTAATCATGTCAGTTTCAATTTCATTGAAAACTCCTGTCTCTTGTCCACTTTCAACCATTGAACGAATTTCTTCCCGTGACAAAGATTCTTCAACATTTTCATCATCCATTCCAAATAATCTTAAGACAAACTTAGTTGACCAAGATAAAATTTTAATAAATGGTCCAGCAATTTTACTGATGATCAAAATAGGCTTAGCACAGAACATTGAATACCATTCCGCTTTTTGTAAAGCGATTCTTTTTGGAACTAATTCCCCAAAGATTAAAGTAATAAAAGAAATTAAAATAGTAATCAAGACAACTGCGATTGTATCAGCGTAAGGAATTGACCAAACTTTTAAAAGATTAGCTAAACTAACAGAAATACCCGTAGCAGCACTAGCTGAGTTAAAGAAACCTGCTAAAGTAATCGCTACTTGGATCGTTGATAAGAAGTTAGTTGGCTGATCTAATAGTTTTTCTACTAACTTAGCTTTCTTATTTCCTTCCTCGCTTAAACGACGAATCTTGTTTTTGTTTACCGAAACAATTGCCATTTCGCTAGCCGCAAAATATGCATTGATTAAGGTAAGAACAACGATTAAAATTAATTGCAATGTGATTGAAGACTCGGGGCCTGCATCCATAAATTAAAACACTCCTTTTTTATGTAATTAAATTTTATGAGAATTATTCTATCAAATTCATGATTGAATGTAAATATTTCTAGCCAATGAAGATTGTTAAGATTTGATTAAATGTCCTGCCAATATTATACTGAGTATATAAAATAAAGCAGGTAATTTAATATAAAGAGGTAATTTAATGAAGAATTTCGATTATAAGGGAAGTTATATTAATAAAACAAATCATCATATTTATATTGCTCCTACTGAAGAATTAAAAGATATTATTGCTCATTATACAATTACTTTTCCTAGTGAAGTTCCCGCCTCATCAAAATTATTTCATATTATTCCTGATGCTAGTGGCTGTTTTATTTTTCAGGGACGCTCTCGAAGAGATTTTTGGGGTCCAATGAGTGAAATCGTGGTTTTAGAAAATGATTTGCAAAAAGCCCCAGCTCGTTTCTTTGTAGAATTTAGACCAGGAGGATTGTATCAAATTAGTGGTTTACATCAAAAAAAACTTGTAAATCAGCGTCAGCAATTGAGATATTTAGATGTGCAGCTTGATGAAGAGTTAGCATTACTTTATCAATCATGTAAAGATTATGAACAGTTGATCAAAGCTTTTAATAAATATTTTACGGGAAAAAGAAAAGTTAATTTATTACCAGCTCGTTTGATTAGAGCTAAAGAAATTATTGATCAGGATCACGGAAATGTTAGTTTAGAAAAGGTAGCTAGTGATTGTCACCTTTCTTCACGACAATTATTACGTGATTTTCATAATTACATAGGCTTGAGTGGTAAGGAATATGCTAAGGTAGTAAGATTTAATTATTTATTAAAGCAAATAGAAGAAGATGATTTTTTATCTTTAGCATTGCAAGGGGGCTATTTTGATCAGGCTCATTTTAACAAAGTGTTTAAGCAGATTACAAAAACAACTCCTAAGAAATATTTATCGAACTTGGCGGATTTTTACAATGAAATATATAAGTTCTAAGTTATAATTTGCTTAGGATGGTGATGAAAATGATTGAATCGAGATGTGGAATTATATGTAGTGAATGTGGGTTTAAAAGCAGGATTGGGTGTGCTGGATGTATTAATATCGAACATCCTTTTTGGGGTGAAATTTGTCCGGTTAAATCGTGCGTAGAAACAAAAGAATTAAATCATTGTGGTGAATGTGAAGATTTTCCATGCAAATTGGCTAAATCGTATGCTTATGACGAAAAACAAGGGGATCAGGGAAAACGTTTAGAACAATGCAGATGTTGGGGTAAAATCAAATGAAATTAGAAGCAACTGTCTTAGCAGTCAAAAATCTCGAAGTTTCTAAACAGTTCTATATGCAATTGTTCGATCAAAAAATAATTTTAGATCATGGTTTAAATATTACTTTTGATGGTGGTTTTGCTTTACAAAAAGATTTTGCCTGGCTCGTTGATGTCCCTAGTGATTGGGTTTGTGATAAAGCTTGTAATATGGAATTATATTTTGAAGTTGATGATTTTGATAAATTTATAAAAAAGTTGGAGACATATCCAAATATTAAATATGTTCACCCAATCAAAAAATATAATTGGCAACAGCGGGTAGTACGAATCTTTGATCCCGATAATCATATGATTGAAATTGGTGAAGCAATGGATGTAGTAATTACAAATCTATTATTGGCTAAAAAAGATATAGATGAAGTAAGTAGAATTACACAATATCCTATTGACTATGTAAGGAATATTTTCAATAAGTTGTAGGTTGACTACAACTTTTTTTATAGATCAAGGATTCTAGTGAGGTAAACAGTCCGTCGATAGTAAAATTATAACTTTTATGTTAGGATTAGGACGTAGAAGGGAAGTAATTTTATGGATAATAAAGAAATTGGGATACGAATTTTATCAGCTCGTAAAAATCTTGGGTATACTCAAAAACAATTAGGAAATTTAATCAATGTAAGTGATAAAGCTGTATCAAAATGGGAACGTGGAATCGGGTGTCCCGATATCTCATTATTATTACCGTTAAGTGAGGCTTTAAAGATGAGTATTGATGAATTGATTGGTGGTACTGTAGTTGATAAAAGTGAGAAAAAGACAGTTCAAAATCTAATCAATTATACAAAGATAAAAGCAATTGAAAACAAGGAGAGAATCATTAAGATCAGTTATCTTTTTATCACAATCGTAATGATGATTGGAATCTTTGTACCATGTTTATGTAATTATTACCTAAATCATAGTTTCACGTGGTCAATAATAAGTAGTGCAGCAATTATTTATGCTTGGATAATTTTAACGGTTTTAGTTCAAGCTAAAGAAAATGTTGTTATTAAAGCTATTATTGTAGCCAGTATAGGGGTAATCCCACTGCTTTATGTAGTTTCAGTTCAGGTGTATTCATTAGACTGGTTTTTACATGAAGCTTTGGTTATTGCTTTGTTTACTAATTTGTATGTATATATAGTCATATGGATATGGGTAAAAACAACGCTGAATATTTGGTATAAGATTGGTTTATGTATCTATTTATCAAATATTACTAATATTCCTGCCAACTACATATCTGGTGTCAATTTATTTTCGATGATTATGAATTTAGCTTTAAATATGATTGTCGGAACAATTATTATTATGGTTGGCTATACGAGAAAGCATAATTAAGATGTTTATAAATCAAAAATTGAAAAAAATTATCAAAAACAATAAAAAACTTGATTCAATTAATTTATTTGAATAAAGAAGGACCCCTGTAAAAGACCAAAGTATCAATAATTATTAGGAAAATATTGATCATGATTAGTACTCTAATAATGATACTTAATAGAACAATTGGTTTTAGTCTTGCTATTATGGGAATAATTCAAATTTTTGTAGCAATGATGCTATGAAAACAAAGGTAGACTATTTCTAACTGGAAATAGTTTTTTATTTACAAAATCTTATTTTAAAATTTACAAAATAGAAATAGTTAGAAATTGACGGCTATGATAAATTTACTTAGTACACTACGTACAAATATGTAATTAGGGGAAAAGTATATGAAAAAAGTAAATAATCGAATTATTAAAGGGGTCCTGTGTTTAGTAACATTATCGACAATGTTGATTGGTCAAAATAACATTTTGACTAAAGGTTATGCCCAAGATACTTATAGTGAGGTTGCAGGTGAAAGCCATACTGGTTCATTTAGTGTGGATAGTTTAACACTTCAGCCAGGGGCAACAACAACATCAATCAATCTAAATTGGTATGCACCAGCAGGAACGACGGTAGCAAAAATTCAGTTTGGTGATCAAACTTATGATGTAACAGCCAAACCATTGACTTCGCCAACCGAAATAAAAAGTGATAAATATACTGATACTGGAAAATTAGTATGTAAAACGACAATCAGTAATTTAAAACCAGATACTAAGTATACTTATTATATTTCAAATGATGGGGGAACAACTTGGTCAAAGGAATATAATTATACAACTCCATCAAGCAATGAATTTACTTTTGGTTTTACAAGCGATCCACAAATAAAGGAAAACAAGGAAATTAATTCTGAAGGTTGGAACCCAAGTGATGAAACAAATCAAACCGGTTGGGCAACTATGATGGAAACTTTAGAAAAACAAGGTGTTGACTTAGTAGTGTCAGCAGGGGATCAAGTTGAAGATCAAAACTGGGGAAAATCAAGCGAGTATGAGGCTTTTTTTGCACCAGAAGAAATGACATCAATTCCATATGCTCCAGCTGTTGGAAATCATGATAGACACTATATGTTCGCAGATCATTTTAATTTACCAAATCAAATGGAATCATTAACTGAAGTTAAAACAACGTTTAGAGGACAAAATAGTGGAACTAGTCAAAGTCACGGAAATTATATTCAGGCTACTGAAAATGAAATTAAAAATAATGCAGCTTCTAATGGGGTGACACCAAATAGTGATGGTCAATATGATTTTAGTGAACGCCGTGATATGGAAACTCAAGGAAACTATTACTATTTATATAATAATGTTTTATTTGTCACTTTAAATACTAGTGCTTATCCTGGGGGAAATGACGAAGAAAATGCAAACAATCCTAATGTTTCAAGTGCCTCTAGAGATAATTCAGAGGCAGAAGCAATCATCAATAATTTTGCTCAAACATTAAAGAGTGCAACTAGTGAATACCAAAATCAGTATCAATGGATTATAGTCACTCATCATAAATCTACTCAAACAGTTGCTAAACATGCAGCAGATAGTGATATTGAAAACTATGTTGATGCAGGATTTGAAAAACTTATGGATGAGTATAATGTGGATTTTGTCTTAGGCGGACATGATCATGTTTATTCACGTAGCTATGTTTTAAAAGATGGGCAAAGAAATAGTGAAAGATTAGATACACTTAATAATCCTCAAGGAACAATTTATATTACGGGGAACTGTTGTTCAGATATGCAATATTATACACCGTTTGAAACATTAGATAAAAATAATAATGCTGATTATCCAATCTTAGCTAATGGTAAAAGTGGCTCTGCGGCTTACCTAGAAGGAGATTCATTACCAGTTGGAAATCAAGAATGGAATCAAGAGTATAGTCCTAGTTATGCAGTATTTAATGTTGAAAATAATCGAATATCGGTAAAGGTTTATAATCTTGCTGGTGATCAAACTAATCCTGATAGTAAAGAAATCGATGCGTTTACTGTTACTAAAAATAGTGACGGTGGTGAAAAAACAACTGGTTATGAAAACAATTCAGCATTATTAGCGCTAGAACAGTCAGCTCGTTATGATTCAGGAACAACTAACAGTGATGGGGGAGTAACTGAAATAGTTGATTATAACACAGTGACAGGATGGGCTTATGCTGTTAATGGACAATCTGGAAATTTAACAGCAATTGCCCTAAAAAATATCGAAAATAAGGATAAAATAGACTTATTGGACGGTAATGACATTGATATTAGTTCGTTAGTACAAGGTGCTGATTTTACATATGGTGATATGACATCAGTAGCAGTTAGTCATGATGGAACCTCATTGGCTGTTGCGATTCAAGGTAAGGAGACTAATGCTAATGGTAGAGTAGCTTTATTTGATTGTAATCAAGATGGAACAATAACTTTAAAGCAATTGTTCGAAGTAGGTGTTCAACCAGATATGGTTGTCTTTACTAATGATGATGGACAAATTTTAACAGCTAACGAAGGAGAACCTCGGGACGGGTATACTGGAGCAGTTGATCCAAAAGGTAGTATAAGCGTTATTAATACCAAAACAAACAAAGCAAAAACTGTTGACTTCACAGCTTTTGATAGTCAACGAGATGCATTAATAGAAAAAGGAATTGTTTTGAAAAAAGGTGTTTTGCCATCAACAGATTTAGAACCAGAATATATTGCAGTTAGTGATTCTAAAGCATATATTACATTACAAGAAGCTAATGCGATTGCTAAATTAGATTTAAATAGTCTTGAAATAGAAGATATTTATTCAGTAGGATTTGAAGATTATAGTAAAATTGCAATTGATATTGATAAAAAAGATGAAAAATATAATGCACAAACATATGATTCTTTAAAAGGAATTCGGATGCCTGATGCTATTTCTGTTTACACGGTTGATGGAATCGATTATTTAATAACTGCTAATGAAGGAGATAGTCGTGACTGGAATGGTTATTCAAATGAAATAGAGGTAAATTTTGGTAAAGGAAAAACTTCACCAACTGGTAAAATAACGGCTGATAACAGTGGTTTAACTGGTAAGGTCACGTTCTTCGATACTAGTGATTATGATGGTCTTAATAATGAAAATGATTATTTATTTGGGGGAAGATCATCAACAATTTTTAAAGCTGATGAGCAGTCATTACAAGAAATTTATACAACAGGAAATGATTTTGAAGTCAAAACTGCAGCATATTTGCCAAATAATTTTAACTGTTCTAATGATGATGCTACAATAGATGATCGTTCTGGTAAAAAAGGTCCTGAAGCAGAAGCTGTGACAATTGGTCAAATCGAAGATAAAACATTTGCTTTTATTGGATTAGAGAGAATTGGCGGTATAATGGTTTATGACATTACGAATCCAGAAAAAACAGAATTTGTTAATTATATTAATTCTCGTGATTTTAGCACAGATATTGGTGGTGATGATTCACCTGAAGGAATTCATTTTATTGCAGGTAATGATAGTATTACAGGGAAACCACAATTAGTTGTTGCTTATGAAGTATCTGGGACAGTGGGAGTTTACGATCTGACTTTGCAAAAAAATAGTGATCAATCAGGCGATGATAAAACTGATAATCCATCACAAGAACCAACGGTTGAAGAAACAAATAATAGTTCTAACACAAATACAAATAACAAAAATCATTCTGTAAATACGGGTGATGCCAGCAACATTGCGATTACAATAATTTCTTTAATTAGTACAATTGTTCTAATAACGATTTTAATGAAAAAGGATAAAGTTTTAGCAGAGGATTAATCTATAATAAAATTAATATTATAAAAAAGAATTGGTTTTGAAATCCAATTCTTTTTTGTCGTTGTAAAAAGCCACTGAGAAAATAAAGGAGTTGGCTACATATTTAAATAAATCATCAATAATACATTATTCTACTAAAAAAGCATATGTTCATTAATAAATGTTAATTAGAAAGAATTTAATTTGTTCTTTATTTATGTCTTTTTAATATTTTAAAACAACTCTTTAATCCTATATTAATTATTAGCATGCTAGACTTTTAATAGCTAGAGGAGGATAAAATAATGGTTTAACTTATTTCAATATTTAATATTAAAAAGAAAGGAATAAACGATAAAATGAAGAAAATATTAGCTTTTTTATTAATAGCTTTATTAATTAGTGGCTGTGAGAGTAATAGTGGGAATAAGAGTATTGATGAAGGTGATGTATTTGTAGTTGGAATGGAATGTAATTATCCACCGTTTAACTGGCAGACAAATACACAAAGTGATACCGCAGTTGAATTAGAAGGCAGTGGTTACGCTGATGGCTATGATGTTTATATCGCAAAGGAAATAGCAGAAAGTCTTGATAAAAAACTGGTTATAAAAAAATTAGCATGGAATGGTTTGCAACCTGCACTTGAATCAGGCGAAATAGATGCCATTATTGCAGGAATGACAGCTGATGAAGAGCGTGAAAAAGGAATAGATTTTACAACACCATATTATCAATCTGAAATGGTTATGATCGTACGGGGTGATGATGCTAGTAAAAATTATACCGATATTCAACAATTTTCTGGTAAAACGATCGTAGGACAGATGTCAACAAGTTATGATACAGTAATTGATCAAATTAATGGAGTTGATCATGCTACACCTAAACAATCTTATCCTGAAATGCTGGTTGCTTTACAAAGTGGTGAAGTCGATGGAATTACTGCGGAATTACCTGTGGCCCAAGGAATTTTAGAAACAAATCAAGATCTAGCGATTGTTAGATTTGAACAAAATAAAGGGTTTAAAGTAGATACCGCAGTTTCAATAGGTTTAAAAGAGGGTAGTCGAAACAGTACTTTATTTAAAAAAGTACAAAAATGCATTGATAATATTTCATCAGAAAAAAGAAATGAAATGATGGGTAAATATAGTAGTAGTCAGCCTAAAGGAGAATAATCATGTTTGATTTTGATAAATCATTTACGATTTTTTTAGATAACTTTGATTTATTTTGGTATGGAACGAAAATAACAATTATTTTGGCATTAGTTGGAACAATAGCGGGTTTAATAATTGGACTGCTATTTGGAGCGATTCGTGCAACAACGATAGATATTAAAGATAAAAAGATTATTGTACTAATAAAAAAAGCATTAAAAATAATTTCAGAAATTTATATTTGGTTTTTTAGAGGAACTCCAATGCTGGTTCAAGCTATGTTTTTTTATCATGGATTGCGACCTTTTTTTCAATGGAATGCACTTACTGCCGGAATTATGATCATTTCTATTAATACTGGAGCATACATGGCAGAAATAGTTCGTTCAGGAATTCAATCTGTTGATCGTGGGCAAAGTGAAGGAGCGTTATCATTAGGAATGACAAGGGTTCAAACTATGAAGTATATTATATTACCGCAAGCAATTAGAAATTCATTTCCCGCAATTGGGAATCAATTCATTATTAATATTAAAGATAGTTCAATGCTAAATGTGATTGGGGTTGTAGAATTATTTTTCCAATCTAGCAGTATTGCTGGATCAACAATGTCGTATTCAGCGACCTTCTTAATAACATGCCTGGTTTATTTGTGCTTAACCTCAATTGCGACAATTTTATTAAATATAATTGAAAAAAGAATAAATAATCCAATATTAAGATAAAGTGAGGAAATTATTTATGAGTGATAATATTATTACTATTAAACATTTAAAAAAACATTATCAAGCCCTGCCGGTACTTCTAGATATTAATTTAGAGGTTAATCGAGGCGATGTAATTAGTATCATTGGAGCAAGTGGTAGTGGTAAATCAACTTTTTTAAGATGTCTTAATTTATTAGAGATTCCTGATCATGGTGAGATATTGTATTGTAATAAAAATATTTTAAAAGAAGAACTTAATCTTAATAAATATCGTAGTGATGTTGGAATGATTTTTCAAAGCTTTAATTTATTTAATAATCTTACAGTTTTAGAAAATTGTGTTATAGGGCAAATGAAAGTACTAAATCGCAATCGTGAAGAAGCTGAAGAAAAAGCTTTATTATATCTACAAAAAGTTGGTATGGCTGAGTTTGCGAAAAAGAGCAGTACACAACTTTCTGGGGGCCAAAAACAGCGGGTTGCAATTGCAAGAGCTTTATGTATGGAACCACAGGTACTTTTATTTGATGAACCAACAAGTGCACTAGATCCTCAGATGGTAGGAGATATCTTAAAAATCATTAAACATTTAGCGTTAAAAGGTATGACTATGATTATTGTGACTCATGAAATGCAGTTTGCGCGTGATGTTTCGAATAAAGTTATATTTATGCATAATGGAATTATTGAAGAAGCAGGAACACCAGAGCAAATATTTGAGCATCCTCGAAGTATGGGAATGATTCAATTTTTATCACGGCAATATTAGAGAACTTAATTAGTTCTCTTTTTAATAGATATTAATACTATCTTAATATCTTTAATATTTAACTTAACGCTACATTAATTTTATTCATGCTAAACTCATCGTGTAAAAGGAGGACACTTATGAATGTAATCGTAGGAGTGATTGGGGTAATCGGTGTTGCAATATTAGGTTACCTTACAGTGATATTAATTAAGGGGGATAAACAGTAATGGATATTTTTGTCAAATATCTAGGATATCTAATCGTTCTTGTTGTTTTAGCAGTACCGTTAGGTTTTTACATTAATAAAGTCATGAACGGTAAAAAAGTTTTTTTATCAAGAATTTTAGAACCATGTGAAAATTTCATTTATCGAGTTTTACATGTAAAAAAAGATGAAGAGATGTCTTGGAAGAAGTATTTAGTAAGTGTATTAATATTTAGTGGATTTGGATTAGTATTTGTCTTTTTATTACAAATGCTGCAAGGAGTTTTGCCGGGTAATCCTGCAAAGGTTGAAGGAACAACATGGGACCTTGCGTTAAATACAGCAATAAGTTTTGTTACTAACACTAACTGGCAAGCTTATAGTGGTGAAAGTGGATTAAGTTATTTAACACAATCGTTAGGTTTAACGGTTCAAAACTTTGTTTCTGCAGGAACAGGACTAGCAGTTTTATATGCATTGATTAGAGGCTTTACAAGAATTAAGGCTAAAGGCTTAGGAAATTTTTGGGTTGATTTAACAAGATCTGTAATCTATGTCTTAATGCCGCTATCAGTTGTCTTATCAATTATTTTAGTGAGTCAAGGTGTAACTCAAAGTATTGATGAGTATCAAACTGTTAAATTGGCCGAACCAATTGTTTTAGAAGATGGTACTGAAATTACAGAACAGACAGTACCTTTAGGACCTGCGGCCAGTCAGATTGCAATCAAGCAATTAGGTACTAATGGTGGTGGTTTCTATGGCGTTAACTCAGCTCATCCATTGGAAAATCCAACTGGATTAAGTAATTTAGTAGAAGTTGTATCAATATTATTGATTCCTGCGGCTCTTTGTTTTTCATTTGGCAAGGGAATTAAAGATAGTCGTCAAGGTATTGCTATCTTTGTCGCAATGGGAATTATGCTGGTAGCAGCACTTGGAAGTATTGCTGTTAGTGAGCAGATGGCAACTCCACAATTAGAACAAAATGGAATTGTCGATATTAGTAACCATGACCAAGCTGGCGGAAATATGGAAGGTAAAGAATCGCGTTTTGGAATTGTTGGATCATCAACTTGGGCCGCTTTTACAACAGCAGCATCAAATGGTTCAGTCAATTCAATGCATGATAGTTATACACCATTAGGCGGAATGGTAACAATGTTATTAATGCAGTTAGGTGAAGTAATTTTTGGTGGTGTTGGCTGTGGTTTATATGGAATGTTAGGATTTGTTATTTTAGCTGTATTTATGGCTGGATTAATGGTTGGACGAACCCCAGAATATTTAGGTAAGAAGATTGAGCCTTATGAGATGAAATGGGCCGTAGTTGTTTGTTTAGCAACACCTGTAGCTATTCTTGTAGGTAGTGGGATTGCTTCCCTAGTTCCTCAAGTTGCGGATAGTTTAAATAACAGCGGTGCACACGGTTTTTCAGAATTGTTATATGCTTATTCTTCAGCAGGTGGTAATAATGGTTCAGCTTTTGCTGGTTTTGCAGCAAATACACCATTTATTAACGTAACACTTGGATTGGTTATGTTATTTGTTAGATTTATTCCAATTTTAGGTATTTTGGCTATTGCTGGCAGCATGGTACAAAAGAAAAAAGTGGCTGTTACTGCGGGTACATTATCAACTTGTTCACCACTATTTGTCTTTTTATTAGTATTCGTAGTGTTATTAGTTGGAGCACTAAGTTTCTTTCCGGCTTTAGCTCTAGGACCAATTGCAGAATTTTTTGGAATGTTTTAATCGGGGGATAAATATATGAAAACAGAAACAAAGAGTGCTTTAATGGATAAACAAATGGTCATTCGTGCTATTAAAGATTCTTTTTATAAATTAGCGCCTAAGACGCAAGCAAAGAATCCCGTAATGTTATTAGTATATATTTCAGCTATTTTAACGACGGCTTTGTTTGTTATTTCGTTATTTGGGATTAAAGATGCAAATTCTGGATTTACTCTAGGAATAGCAGTAATTTTATGGTTTACAGTGCTGTTTGCTAATTTTGCAGAAGCGATTGCTGAAGGACGCGGAAAAGCGCAGGCAGATTCATTGCGAGCAGCTAAGAAAGATGTTGAAGCTTATAAGATTCCAAGCATTGATCAAAAAGATATAGTTGAAATTGTATCATCAGCAACGCTAACAAAAGGTGATATCGTACTTGTTAAAGCAGGACAACAAATTCCTGGTGATGGTGAAGTTATTGATGGTGTAGCTTCAGTTGATGAAAGTGCAATAACTGGAGAGTCAGCACCGGTTATCCGTGAAAGCGGTGGTGATCGAAGTGCAGTAACCGGTGGGACTACAGTTTTATCAGATTGGATCGTTGTTCAAATTTCAAGTGAACCTGGAGAAAGTTTCTTAGATAAGATGATTTCCATGGTTGAAGGTGCCAACCGAAAAAAAACACCAAACGAAATGGCCTTACAAATTTTCCTTGTAGCCCTTTCAATTATCTTTGTTTTAGTAACTATGGCACTTTACGCGTATTCAGCTTTTGGAGCTAAACAAGCAGGGATGGATAATCCTTCTTCGGTGACAGTATTAGTAGCTTTACTAGTATGTTTAGCACCAACAACAATCGGAGCACTGTTATCAGCAATTGGGATAGCTGGAATGTCTCGATTAAATCAAGCTAATGTACTCGCCATGAGTGGTCGGGCAATTGAAGCAGCCGGTGATGTTGATACCTTATTACTTGATAAAACAGGAACAATCACACTGGGTAATCGTCAAGCTAGTGCATTTATTCCCGTAGATGGGGTAACGAGCGAAGAGTTGGCTGATGCTGCTCAATTGGCTTCATTAGCTGACGAAACTCCTGAAGGACGTAGTATTGTTGTTCTTGCAAAAGAACAATTTAATCTTCGGGGACGAAGTATTAATCAAATGCATATGGAATTTGTACCATTCAGTGCAAAAACGAGAATGAGTGGTGTTAATTATCAAGGTAATGAAATTCGTAAAGGTGCAGCTGATACAATTAAAAAATATGTAACAGAAAACGGACATATATATAGTGATGAGTGTGAAAAGGTAGTTACTGAGATTGCTAATCTTGGAGGAACACCATTAGTTGTAACTAAAAATAAAAAGGTTTTAGGAGTAATTCATCTTAAAGATATTATTAAACAAGGGGTTAAAGAAAAGTTTGCTGATCTTCGTAAAATGGGAATTAAAACGGTTATGATAACCGGTGATAATCCTTTAACAGCAGCTGCAATTGCAGCTGAAGCTGGAGTTGATGATTTTTTAGCTGAAGCTACGCCAGAAGGCAAATTAGAAATGATTCGAGAACTTCAAGCTAAAGGTCACCTCGTTGCAATGACTGGTGATGGAACTAATGATGCTCCAGCTTTGGCTCAAGCAGATGTTGCAGTAGCAATGAATACAGGTACTCAGGCAGCTAAAGAAGCTGGAAATATGGTTGACTTAGATTCTTCACCAACTAAATTGATTGATATTGTTCGTATTGGGAAACAATTATTAATGACAAGAGGAAGTTTAACAACTTTTTCAATTGCTAACGACGTAGCTAAATACTTTGCAATTATTCCTGTACTATTCATTACTTTATATCCGGGATTAGATGCTTTGAATATTATGGGATTACACAGTAAGGATAGTGCGATTTTCTCAGCAATCATCTATAATGCATTAATTATTATTGCGTTGATTCCATTAGCTTTAAAAGGAGTAAAATATCGTGAAGTGTCAGCTGGTAAGTTATTATCAAGAAATTTATTAGTATATGGATTAGGTGGAATTATTGCTCCCTTTATTTGTATTAAAATTATTGATGTAATTATTGTTGCTTTGCATATTGTATCGTAGGAGGAGAAGTTTAATGAAACATCTTAAAACAAGCGTTCTACCCGCTTTAAAAATATTTCTGATCTTTACAGTTGTTTGTGGAGTTATTTATACTGCTGCTATTACTGGTTTTGCTCAAATTGTTTTTCCTGACAAAGCAAATGGAAGCATTATTGAAGTAAATGGAAAAAAATATGGTAGTGAATTATTAGGTCAACAATTTATCGATGATACTCATATGTGGGGTAGAATCATGATAATTGATGGTGAAACTTTCACAAATAAAGATGGTGAAAAGACAATGTATGGTCTAGCATCTAACAGTTCTCCTGCTAGTGAAGATTATGAAAAGGTTATTGCTGAAAGGGTTGCAATGATTGAGGCTGCAAATCCGGAGCAGAAAGGTAAACAAATACCTGTTGATCTAGTAACTGTATCTGGTTCTGGACTTGATCCACATATTTCTCTAGCAGCTGCGGAATATCAGATTCCACGTTTAGTAAGAACAACAGGAAAGAGTGAAGCTGAAATTAGAAAGATTATTGATAAATATACTGATCATGGATTTCTTGGTTATTTTGGAGAAACAACAGTAAATGTCCTTAAAGTCAATTTGGCTCTTGATGGCATTTTGAAATAAAAATAAGTGTCTGTCATTATGATAGGCACTTATTTTAACAAAGCAATCTTAATACTTTTTTAATATCCTAGGCGCTATAATAAAAATAACAGTAAAGGAGGAAGTGTAATGGATGAACGAAGACCAGATCCCGAAGAATTGTTAAAACAGATTAAACAAGAAGAGATTGCTAAACAGCGCGGTAAATTAAAAATATTTTTTGGCTACGCAGCGGGTGTTGGAAAGACTTATGCCATGTTGGAAGCAGCTCATGTTGCTTATCATGCCGGTGTCGATGTAGTAGCAGGCTATGTTGAGCCGCATCAGCGTCCGGAAACATCAAAATTATTGGACGGATTAGAGGTCTTACCTCCTTTAAAAGTTACTCATAACGGAATCATGCTCAATGAGTTTGATTTGGATGGTGCATTAAAACGAAATCCCGATTTAATATTGGTTGATGAACTGGCTCATACAAATGATGAGCAGTGTCGGCATTTAAAACGATATCAGGATATTAATGAATTACTAGATCATGGCATCGACGTTTATACAACGATAAATGTTCAACATATTGAGAGTTTAAACGATATTATTGCTTCAATTACTGCAGTTGTGGTCAAAGAGCGAATCCCCGATTATATTTTTGATAATGCCGATCAGGTAGAACTAGTTGATATAGAGCCTGAAGATTTAATTAAGCGTTTAGAGGCTGGGAAAATATATCAGAAAAATCAGGTTCAACGAGCATTAGGAAACTTTTTTATGCTTGATAACTTGATTGCTTTAAGAGAGATTGCACTCCGTCGTACAGCTGATCGTGTTAATAAAAAATTTGAGCAAATTAAACCTAAAAACGGCGAACATCATTATACCAATGAACATATTCTAATTTGTTTATCACCAGCTCCTTCAAATCAAAAAGTTATTAGAACAGCCGCTCGAATGGCTAATGCTTTCTTTGGTGAATTTACAGCAGTTTTTGTAGAGACGCCTAATTTTGAAAAAATGCCGACTAAAGTTAAACAGGCATTAAGAGCCAATACTAAATTGGCTTCTCAATTAGGGGCTAATATAGTAAATTTGTATGGTGATAATGTTCCTGAACAAATTAGTGAATATGCAAGGTTTGCTGGAGTATCAAAAATCGTATTAGGAAGAACTAATACTAAACGACGTTTTTCGCACAATAGTTTTGCAGATCAATTAATCGCTTTAACACCAACGATCGATATTTATATCATCCCAGATAAAATTAGAAACAATTATAAGCATACGTCTTTAAAACCGCGACAATTTTTTTCTTTATCAATTAAAGATACCATCCTTTCAATTGTAATTATTCTTATTGTTACATTATTAGGAATTTGGTTTAGAGATTTAGGATTTGGTGAAGCTAATATTATTATGGTGCATATTCTAGGTGTTTTAGCAACTTCATTATTAACGGAAAATCTAATTTATACTCTTTTGTCGTCTTTAGTAAGTGTGCTATCTTTTAATTTCTTTTTTACTATTCCGATGCACTCATTTACAGCATATGATAAAGGTTATCCAATAACTTTTGTAATCATGTTTTTAACAGCTTTTATCACAGGTACTCTAACTAAACGAGTAAAAGAACAAGCTCGTCTATCAGCAATAAAAGCTTTTCGAACAGAAGTTCTATTAAAATCGAGTCAAAAATTGCAACGGGCTAAAACAAAAAAAGAAATAATTGATGAGATTTCTAAACAATTATTTAAACTTCTAGATAAGACAATTATTTTTTATCCTGTTGAAAATCATGAACTAAGTGAACCACTCGTATTTAAAAGTAATGAACAGGAAGATGAAAAAATTTATTTGAATAAAGATGAGGAAGCGGTAGCTTCTTGGGTTTTTAATAATAATAAACATGCTGGTGCTTCAACAACGACGTTACCCGGAGCAAAATGTCTATACTTAGCTGTTCGTTGTGAAGATAGTGTTTTGGGAGTAATTGGAATCTATTTAGATAAGACAGCGATCGATGATTTTGAAAACAATTTATTAATGGCTATTTTAAATGAAGGAGCGATGGCTTTAGAAAAAGAAGCTTCAAATAGTAAAAAACGTGAAGTTGAAATTAAAGCGAATCAAGAAGAACTACGTGCAAATTTACTACGCTCTATTTCTCATGATTTGCGTACACCATTGACTAGCATTTCTGGCAATGCGGGAGTTTTATTAGATAGTGCAGATAAACTATCTAATGAACGTAAAATAGAAATATATAGTGATATTTACGAAGACTCAATGTGGTTGATTGATTTAGTAGAGAATTTACTTTCAATAACAAGGATTGAAAATGGGAATATTCAAATAAATAAGGAAGCACAATTAATTAATGAAATTGTTTTAGAAGCGATGCATCATATTAGTAAAGATAGTGCAGATCACATTATTCAATTGGACTTATCAGATGAGTTCATTTTTGTAAAAATAGATGCCCGACTGATTATGCAGGTTATTATTAATATTGTAAATAATGCAATAAAATATACACCGTTAGGTTCAACTATAAAAATTACAACTAAGAAGCTTAATCAGGTATTATCACTAGAAATCAGTGATGATGGAGAAGGCGTTCCTGATGATCAAAAAGAAAAACTTTTTGAAATGTTTTATACTCGTAATAACTTAAACGGAGATAGTCGTCGTGGGTTAGGATTGGGTCTGGCTTTATGTAAATCAATCGTTGAAGCTCATGACGGAAAAATTAAAGTAATCGATAATTATCCCCGAGGATCAATTTTTGTAATTAATTTGCCATTAGAGGAGGTAGATATACATGGATAAACCATTAATTTTAGTCGTAGAAGATGATCGTGCTGTACGAAGTTTGGTAACAACAACATTAGATACACATGATTATAAATATATTACAGCCCAAAATGGCCAACAGGCACTGTTGGAAATTGTTTCTCGTCGTCCTAATATTATTTTACTAGATCTTGGTTTACCCGATATGGATGGAATTGAGATTATTAAAAAAGTGCGGAGCTGGTCAATTGTGCCAATCATTGTTATTAGTGCTCGGAGCGAAGATAAGAGTAAAATAGAAGCTTTGGATACTGGAGCTGATGATTATTTGACAAAACCTTTTAGTATAGATGAGTTATTAGCACGGCTTCGGGCAACGATGCGAAGATTAAAATATCTTGAACATCAAGAAATTGAAGATGTTGTTTTTACTAATGGGGATTTAAAAGTTAATTTTGATTCTGGCTGTGCCTATTTAAATGATCAAGAATTACACTTAACCCCTATCGAGTATAAGTTATTGTGTTTATTAGCAAAAAATATTGATAAAGTTTTGACTCATAATTATATTTTAAAAGAAGTATGGGGTGATGTAATTCAAAGTGATGTCCCATCTTTACGAGTTTTTATGGCAACTCTACGAAAGAAAATAGAATCAGATACAACTAATCCTAAATATATTCAAACTCATGTAGGGGTTGGTTATCGAATGTTGAGAGTAGAAAGAGAGAAAGAGTAAATCACTTTCTCTTGAATCATTGAGTAGTAGGCTAGGAGGTTAATATGAAGAATAAGGATAATTATGTTAACTTAACTAAAATCATTGTTATATGGATATTAGCAACAATTTCATCATTAATATTAGATTATTTTAAAATAAGGGTTGAAAACATTCTTTTAATTTATGTTGTTGGAGTACTGATAAGTATTATTGAAACAAGTAATATTGCCTGGGGAATAATTTCAGCAATAATTTATATTATGACTTTCAATTATCTTTATACCGATCCTCGATATACTTTTTTGATTAATGATCCTAATTATTTAATATCTGTTTTTATTTTTATTATTGTTGCAATAATTGTTTCTACATTAACAAATCGACTAAAAAAACAGCGTGAAATTGCTTTGTATCAAGAAGAAGTGACATCTAAAATAAATCAAATTAGTAGTGGCTTTTTAAATCTATCGGGTTATGAGGAAATAAGGACTTATTGTCAGGACAGTTTATATAATTTAACAAAAATAAAAAATGAAGTATTTCTATATCAAAATAAAGAGTTTCAAGATTTAATGGCATGGTGGTGTTATTGTCATGGTGAACCATGTGGAAAGGATCAAAAGAAATTCACATATTTAAAGGAAGTATATTTACCAATCAAAAAGGATAATTATACGTATGGTACGATCAAATTTGATTGTAATCAAAGAACTATTACTGATGAAGATCTTATTTATATAAAAACAATAATTGCGGAGTTGATTTTAGTATTACAAAGAGATCTTTTAAGCCATGAAAAAGAAGAAGCTAGATTACAAGTGGAGCGAGAAAAATTAAAAAGTACTTTATTAAGAAGTATTTCTCATGATCTTAGAACACCATTAACTAGTATTGCTGGTGGGGCTAATTTTTTAGTAAATAATTTGGATACAGTTGAGTCTGATACTAGTCTAAATATTATTCAAGATATTAGTAAAGAAGCAATGCGTTTAAATGGGATGGTTGAAAACCTATTAAACATGACAAGGATTCAAGAAGGAAATTTTAAAATAAATAAAAAACTAGAAGTAGTTGACGATATTATATCTACAGCAGTTTCAGCAATTACTAATCGTAAAGAAAATCATGAATTAGTTGTTAAAGAAACCAAAGATATTATTTTGTTTCCCTGTGATGCTCAATTAATTGTTCAAGTACTCGTTAATTTATTAGATAATGCTTTTAAACATACTCCTGACGCTAGTAAAGTGATGTTAAAAGCATTTGTTCGAAATAATAATATTATTTTTCAAGTAATTGATAATGGTAAAGGAATTGAAATAAAGCAGCTCAATCATATCTTTGACGATTTCTTTACAACCAGTCTAGATAATGGTGATCATAAACGTGGAATTGGGCTAGGTCTAGCAATATGCAAAGCAATTGTTGAAGCGCATAAGGGTGAAATCAAGGCCTTTAATAACGATTTAGGTGGGGCAACATTTGAATTAAGCCTACCGTTGGAGGAAGAGAACAATGAATAATACAACAATTCTAATTGTTGAAGATGACAAAACAATTCAAAACTTTCTAAAAGTAACTTTAAAAACTCAAAATTATAACTATATTATTGCCGAAACTGGACTAAGCGGTTTATCACTTTTCTATGCCAATCGACCAGATTTAGTTTTACTTGATTTAGGTTTGCCGGATATTGAAGGAATTGAGGTGCTTAAACAAATACGTCAAAATTCAAGTATACCAATTATCGTCGTTTCAGCTCGTTCATCAGAAACTGAAAAAGTTATGGCACTTGATTATGGTAGTGATGACTACGTGACTAAACCTTTTAATGCCGCAGAACTATTAGCACGAATTAGAGCAGCACTACGGCATTGCTTAAAAGAAAAAGTTAGCGAACCAATATTTGAATTAGATTATTTGAAAGTTGATTTTGAACGACGACACGTATGGGTCAAAGATCAAGAAATTCATTTAACACCAATTGAATATAAGATGTTAGTCTTATTGATTACTAATCGTGGAAAAGTATTAACCCATCATTTTATTCAAGAAAATGTCTGGGGATATGAAACTACAGATGATTATCAATCATTACGAGTATTTATGGCTAATATTCGTCGTAAAATTGAAATTGATAGTTCCTCACCACATTTCATTATTACTGAAGTTGGGGTAGGATATCGGTTTGTTGAATAATATTAATATAATCTTTATATTTAGGGCTAAGATTATAAATAGAAAATTTATTCCTTTCCATGCTACGATATCAGTGTAGAAAGGGAGTGATTATATATGTTGAAAACAGCATATATTTATCCTCATAATACCCCAAGTATTGTAAATAGAGGAAAGATTATAAACTATACAAAATATTTTATTACTGATGTATTTTGTGTTTTCAAATTGGCTTTATTAATGCTATTGACTGGTGCATTAATGGTTGGCGGATTATTCCTTGTTGTAGGAATGCCATACTTTGTTGTATCATTATTTATTTAATCAATTTAGATAAAAAGACATAGGGTAAAAACTCTATGTTTTTTAATAAGTATTTGGTAACTATCAGTGTTATTAACAAATTTAGATTTATATTTTAATGTTTTTAGGAATAGTTTTAATTCGTTTAAAATAACTAAATTATTTTTATTAAATGGAATCGTACTAGTAATAGGCAATCCAAAAGATAATGTTTGTCTTGCAATGGTGTTATCTGCTAAACTATGATCAATTATGAAATTAAATAGCTGTTCAACAATAATAATTATCATAGTTTTTTTCAGTAATTATGATAGAAGCTAGATATAAAACAAGATTAATATTTTTATCAATTAATTTATTAATATATTGATCTAAGTAAAAATTTTTTATTTTGTTAGACAAGCCTTGTTTTGAAGAAATGAAGACTACTTTATTTGTATTATCTTTGATTATTAAAATGATGATTGCCATTAAAAATATTCCCGCAAGCAAATGGTTTTCTTGATACAAATACTGGTTCTAATTATCGCTTGGATTTATTAACAGCATTAGCTAATTTTTTACTGGGTTCTCACTTTGGTGATTTATTGAAAAATTAATATAATTTTAATAACTAAATAGACTAATAATTATTGTAAAAGCAAGAGTGATAAGTTTAGCTCTATAGCTAATATCGATTCTTTTCATTTCATGCTCCGATCTTTATTGATAAGCTCCGATTAGTAAAAGAATAGTGATATTGGTGTCTTTTAATAATCTCAATACAGTCATTAAGGGTTTTTAGATCATCATCAAGATAATTAAAATTATTATTTGAAAAAGTTATTTTATGATGATTTAATTCAATAATTAGTTCGTCGTTTTGATTACTATGGCGCAGAGAAAAATTATATAACCTTGTAACCAAATCAATTATCTGTTCACGATTACCTTTGATAATCATCATTTGTGGTTTATAGGATAACTTTATCTTTTTAAAATTCAACACATTAGCACAGTTGTGTACTAATTGGGTGATTAGTTGTGAAATATCTATTTCTTCTATATTTTCTGGAATCGAATCAAAACTCGAAGCTTTAGAATCAGGAGAAACTGGAATTTGTTTTTTTTTCAGCAAAGATTATTCCTACTCCAAGATAGATCATCCCTAAAAGGATGAGCGATAATAAATAGTTATAATAGTGTGTTGCTAAATAATCAAAAAAGGTATACTCTTCAAATAAACCATCAAATTGATACCAGACTAAATAGCCTTTTTCATTAAAATCATTAATTCCATATAGCTCATTAAAGTCAGTATGCTGGCTATATTTTCCTGATAATTCTTGAATACAAATACTTGATGTAATTGTACTTGTTGTTTCTAGAATCTGCTTTTGATTAGAATCAATATTTTGATAATAACCGTTTTGATCAAGATTTTGATAATTTTTTTTAAAACATTTTTCTAAATTTTCATAAGATTGCAGGGTATAATTGTAAGCATAGTCGCTATCATATTCATAAATAGTAATTAAAGGGCAGTCTAGACTGACAAGCTGGCAAGTAATTGTTGAAGAATTTGCTTGCCCTAAAATAACTTGTTCATCAAAGGCTAAATATGATAGTTTTGAAACTTCAATAAAATCATTGTTGTTTTGATCATAATTTAATGTAACATTAATTGTTTCAATATTATTTTCTGATACTTGAGAAAGTAGATATTGGCTTAAAATTTTTAATTGATCATAATTTAGCTGCTTTAATGAGATAACTGATTCTTTATTATTACTATTTATAGTCATTGACCAAGTTTCACTGGCTGGTAAATAGGGATTAAGCTCTTCATCATAAACAATATAGGTATTTGTAAGAATACGCTCGAATTGTGCATTAACGGCATCTTCAACATGATATGAAGAAATTTTTAAATCATCATTAATACTATCAGCAACAATTTTAACAGGTGAATCGTCTTTATAGATCTGTTTAGCCTTTTGATAATCTTGGTATGTAAAAAAGCTTATTATGATAGCGATACTAAAAGTTATAAGAATCATTATTTTAGCAAGTTTATTAAAGTGGATTCGTTTCATCGGTTGCTCCTTTAATTATTTGTTTAAATAATAAATTATTGTGGTCAAAAGTATACTCATAATTATGAATTTTAATAATTTCTAAACAGTCATTTAATGCAGTTAAGTTTTCAGTAGTATAAGTAAAATTATCATTAGTGAAGGATAGTCCGTTTTCGATAAAAATAATCGATAAATTATCATTACTAGCACTATATCTAATCGCAAAATTATATAAAGTAGTTATAAGTTTTGTTATTTGTTTACGATTCCCTTTAATAATAGTTGTCTGAGGCTGATATGATAAAATCAATTTTTTAAATTGTAATAAGTTTGAGCTATTATCAATAAGTTCAGTAATAATCGGTTCAATGTCAACATCTTCAACATTCTTTGGTGTAACTGCGGGAACTGGATTAAGAACAATTGTTTCATATTGTGGTAAAGTGATGATATTTCGTTTTAAGATTAAAATAAAGAGAATACTAGTTATGCCAATAAGAAGATATATATAGTAATAGTCAGTAAAATAATTAAAAATAGTATATTTTTGATAATAATCGTCTACTTGATTCCAGACTAGATAGCCAAGACGATCATCAGGATAATCAAATTCTTTAGCTGAAAATGAGTCATGATGACTATATTCGCGTGACAGTTTTTGGATACAGTAACTAAAATTATATGCATTTTCTTCTGCTTCGTTATTTATTTTAAACGGATCATCATCAGGGGTCGATAGTTTATAGTAACCGTCATCTTGAGTTTTTCTATAATTTTGCTTAAAGAAATTTTCTAAATAGTTATATATTTTAATGTTTGAATTATAATAATAACCATTCCAGTCTTCATCTGATGGAATCTGAATATCTAGAAATGGTGTATATAGATTTGTGAGTTCGCAAGTAATGGTAGCAGTAGAGTCATTAGAGATATATACTTCGTCATTGATTGCAAAGTAAACTAAATTACTTACGATAATATGGTTATCGGTAATTGCAGAATAATTAAAAGTTACATTGATTGTTTTAGTCTTATCTTCATCCATCAAGGCAATAAGTTTTTCACATATTGATTTTAATTTTTGATAGCTGATTTCACTGAGTGAAACCTCAGCAATATTATCACCATTTTTAGCAGCAAAGTGCCATCTTTCATGAGGGGCTAAGAATGGTTGAAAATCTTCATCAAAGGCTAGATAAACTGATGTGACGTTTCGATCAATATTAGCTATAACAACATCTGTAAACCGTGAATAGTTATATTTTAAATCATCATTAATATCATCAGCAACATATTTAGTTGGCCAGTCATCTTTTATTGTTGCTTTATGTGCATAATAGCCAAAGTAAGTGAAGATTGTAGTAATCATCATCATGGTGATAATATAGATACTTGTTATTTTGGTAAATTTGTTTAGTCGTAACATGATTGATTTCCCCTTTCATCATATAGTAATCAAATTTATCAAGTAAATTAATAATTTCCCCTTTTTTTAATTTTATCATTATTTTGCTTTAAAGACTTGTAAGATAATAAAAAAGCAGACTTTAGTCTGCTTGATTATGGCATTTAGACTTGAAAATAATGCCACCAATAACGAACATACATGCAATCACCACAACTCCGTATTTTGAATTATCTGTAATTTGAGTAGTAATCCCCATTAATAAAGTTCCCATAAATGAGGCTCCCTTACCAAATATATCAAAAATTCCAAAATATTCACTCGCCTGACTTTCTGGAATGATTTGAGCATAATATGATCGCGATAATGCTTGAATTGCGCCTTGAAAAACAGCAACAAAAACAGCTAATACCCAGAATTTCCAAGCTGTATCAAGCCATAAAGCAAAGACAGCGATGAAAAAGTATCCAATAATGCAAGAAAGGATCAATGATTTAACAGGGAATTTTTTAGCAAGTTTTCCAAAAATCAAAGAAAATGGAAAAGCTACTACTTGAGTAAGTAATAAAGCTAGTAGTAAACTATTATCATCAATTCCAACATCTTTTCCATATGAAGTTGCCATCTCAATAATAGTATAAACACCATCAATATAGAAAAAGAATGCGATAAGGAAGAAGAGTACCTTTTTATTATTTTTAATACTAGTTAGAACACGTTTTAAATTATTAATAATTGGTTCTTTAGCGGTTGTATAATTAATTTGCTGATAGTTTTTCAATAATGGGATAGTAATAAAAAACCACCACAAAGCATTCATGATAAAGGCAATTGCTGTTGCCATAACAGTTGAAAGGCCAATTGTATCACAACCTAAAATCAATAGTAGACTGATTGTAAAAGGAATACAACTACCGATATAGCCCCAAGCATATCCGTGTGAAGAAACTTGATCAACCCGCTCATATGTCGTAATATCAACCAGCATAGAATCGTAAAAGATCAAACTGGTCGCAAACCCCGTTTTAGCAACGATAAAAATAGCTAAAAATACAATCCAGCCAACTGGAATAGAAAGGGCAGCTAAGCCTAATACTCCCATCATCATAAAGAATGTAAAGATTGGTTTGCGCACACCTTTACGATCACCAATACTTCCCAGCATAGGTCCTGCTAATGCAACAATCAATGTTGAAATTGAAATAGCATAGCTGTAGTAAGCAGTAGAATCACTTAAAGATATTCCGGCTTCAGTAGCTAAGTTTTTAAAATAGATTGGAATAATAGTTGATACTAATAATACAAATGCTGAATTTCCGACATCATATAAAACCCAATACTTTTCTAATTTTGTTAGTTTATTCATAGTTGTAATTAAATCGTTTTGATATTGCAGTATTGTTCTGGTAACTGTAATAATATTCGATTATCTCCTTTGTGGCAATATTTATCGACTGGTTAAAAAGATTAACTAATATATCAATGTTTTCTTCAATTCTTTTTTCTGGTTTTGCAGTCATGACCATTCCACAGTATAACTTAGCATTAACAATTTTCATTCCTGTTAGAATCAAAGATCTTTTTAAAACACTCCGGCAAGCAAAAAGATGATTAAAGCGTTTAAATGATTTTAAAGAAGCTAAGATCGTGGCTGGAGCTAAATTAAAAAACGGAGCAATAATTTTAGCATTTTCAAGATTGATCTGGTAATGTTTTGGGGTTGAATAGTTAAATGATTCATGGTTTAGTATCATAAATCGCTGATCTAAATCTCGCTCGATTTCAAAGTGACCAATTTCACGATTAATCATTGTTTTATCGATGTAACCATGACATTCACTATCTAAAATAAAGTGATTAATAAAACCCAAAATATAGGCTAATGATTTTTCGTTTGGTTGTTCTTTTAGAAGTTTCATTGCATTTTCAAAGAAAGCTCGTGCAATATCTTGGTGTAGCTGATTACCTAAAGTATTGACAGGATTTTTTTTAAGCGGTTGATAGAAAAATAAAATATCAGGGCCTTGAAGACCAATATTGTAGAGATTTAAATTATCATTAATAATTTTTTTAATTGTAGTATTTTCAAGCTTATTTAAAACTTGATTCCCAAATTGCTGATGTGTATAACTTGCCGGCATAGTTAACCTCCCATTCTTGGATATTATATAAAGATATTATTTGTTGAACGAGCATGATTAGTTTAAGATTAGGTAAATATTTATCTAAGAAATCTTTTGATTAAATTATACTGTAATTCGAAGAATAATTACAATTTATTAATAATAAAACTGTTCATTTATAATGAACAGTTCGATAGATTATATTTAAAAAGCAATAATTTTATTTGAAATTATGTTCAAATCGATATGATAGAGAACGATCATACTTAATTACATCAATAAAATTGTAGATTGCTTCATATGATTCACTAATACTTTGATTAAATAAACTTTCTAACTTTTCTAAGTATGGGTCGACTAATTTATTTGGTCTGTAATTTACAACAAACCCCTGGAATCGTTTATATGTAAACGTGATTTTTAAAACTAGGTAAATCAAGCCCCGTTTATAAAACTGTGGTGCTAATAATAAACGATCATAGAACTTCATCCCTTTAAGACTCTTATAGAGTTCTTTTTTTGTTGCTTTAAAATATGGCTCAATGTTGTTGAGCGTATGATCATTAACCTTAATGTGATCAGTTAATTTAGTTCTTAGAGGATCTAAACGATCTTTGACCATAAAATAACGATCGAGCTCAGTTTCTATTTCAAAATGAGTTACACCAGTTTCTTTGATAATCGTATTAATATACGGGTGGCAGTTACTATCAAGAATGTAGTGACAGATGAAACCACAAAGATAAGCAAATTGTGGGGCACTTTTGGTTTCTTTTAAGATTTCTAAAGCTTGGTAAAAAAAGATGTCAGCTCTTTCTTTATGCATAGCACTACCTAAACGATTGATTTTACTATGGATATACGGGCGGTTATAAAAAAGAATATCAGGACCATGTAATCCAATATCAAATAGATCTTGATTAGTTTCCAAGACATGTTTAAGGGGCTGATTTAATTCATCAAGCACTAATTGTCCAAGACGATAATGACTATAAGCTGCCGGCATTATTTTAGATTATCGTATTCATTGGCTTTAAAACCAACTAATACACTATCCTTAGTTTCAACAATTGGTCTTTTTACTAACATCCCATCAGTAGCTAACAATTCTAATTGCTTATCTTCAGTCATTGTGGGAAGTTTATCTTTTAATTGGAGTTCTTTGTATTTTAAGCCAGAAGTATTAAAGAAGCGTTTGAGCGGTAAGCCGCTTTTTTGATACAAAGCAGTTAATTCTTCTTTGCTTAAACGTTCTTCAACGATATGTCGATCATGGTGATCAATCCCAAGTTCATCAAGATATTTCTTGGCCTTCTTACAAGTACTGCATTTTGGATATTCAATAAAATTTATCATATTCTCACCTCGTCTATAGTTTAACTCATTTTATCCTATTTTAACAATGTTATGCATAGAAAAATAAGTTATAATTTAACCCGGATATTTTTCCTAACAGTTAGGAAAAAAGATTGCAACTTAGGAAAATGAATGCGTGATATATTATAAAAGGAGCTGATAAAGAAATGCTAAACAAACGCCAAACAAATATTATTGATCTTTTAAATGATTATGGAAAATGGATTACTGGTAAAGAAATCGCAAAAGTTCTAAATGTATCTGACCGAACAATTCGTTCAGATATAGAGAATATTAATAATTATTATGATTGTATACTGATTCAGGCTAATAAACGTCTAGGATATCGTTTAGATGAGACATTATTGCATAAGCAGGATATTGAAACTAAAGATATAATCCCACAAACTTCCCAAGAACGTTGTATATATATTATTCAAGAACTTTTGTTTAAAAGTCATGAAATTAATTTGATTGCCTTGCAGGATCAGGTTTTTGTAAGTGGTTATTCAATTGATAATGATATAAAAAAGATCCGTAAAATGATTAATGATTACCCTAGTTTAAAACTAGTTAGATCTAAAAATTATATTAGTTTAGAAGGAAATGAAACAGATAAGCGAAAGTTATACAAACAGTTATTGACGGCAGAGACACAAGGGAATTTTATGAATTTAAATTCAATTGCAGGATTATGGAATAGTTTTGATCTATTAGAAGTGAAAGATGTACTAGAAGAAATTTGTGAAAAATATGATTATCAGATTCATGAGATGACTTTTCCAATGATCATGATTCATGCCGGAGTGGCGATTGAGCGGATCATTAATCATAACTATATTAAGAATCAAACAATTAGTGAAAAATTAGAAAGCAGTCGAGAATATCAGATTTCATATGACTTCTTTACACAGGTTAGTACGATGATCAATATTGAACTTGTTACTGATGAAGTAATTTTATTTGCTTTATTATTAATGGGAAAAAGGGCAAATGATTATCGTAAGGATATTATCAAAGAAAAGCTGGCAGTCGATGTTGAACATTTAGTTGAAGCAGTAATTGTTGAAGTTAAGGAATATTTTGATATTGATTTTTCAAAAGATAAGGATTTAAAAGTGGGTTTAGCAATGCACTTACAATCATTGTTAGAGCGTCAAAAAAATAATGTTCAAGTAACTAATGTCTATCTTCAAGAAATTAAACGTAAGTATCCTTTAGTATTTGAAATGGCAGTGCGTGCAGGCGAGGTATTAGCTGAAACTTGTGAGGTTAATATTAATGAAAATGAATTAGCGTTTTTAGCGTTGCATTTAGGAGCAGCGTACGATCGGGTCAATTCTTTAAAACGCTATCGTGCGATTATGATCATTCCTAATAATCAGATGCTATCAAAGATGTGTCGGGACAAGTTAAAAATTCGTTTTGAAGAACGAATGATGATTGTTCAAAGCTATGGCTTTTTTGAAGAATCGATGGTTAAGGAAGAAGAACCGGATTTGATTATTACAACAGTACCACTAAAACATAATTTAAATATCCCAACAGTCCAAGTAACTTTATTTATTAATTATGAAGATGAAAGTAAAGTATTTCAGACACTAAATATTTTAGATAAGCATCGCTATCATGATGATTTTGTTTCATTGATCAAAGAATTGATGCGTGAAGATTTATTTCATGTAAAAAATACTATGAATAATCCTAAGGAAATCATTGATTATTTGTGTGATGAACTGATTGAAAAAGGGTTAGCAACACAAAGCTATAAAGAAGATGTTTTTAGGCGTGAAGCAGTTTCTGCAACTTCTTTTGTAAATGGATTTGCGGTACCACATTCAATTGAAGTATCAGCAAATGAATCATGTATATCAACTTTAATTTTAGATAAACCGGTGATTTGGGGTGGTTTTGAAGTGAAATTGATTATTCTTCTTGCAATCAGAGAAACAGATAATCATTTATTGAAAATCTTTTTTGACTGGTTGAGTAGTATTGTCAGTGATTCAAATAAATTCACCCAACTGTTAGAAGTTCGGGAACATCAAGAATTTATGGAACAAGTAATAATGTAAGGAGAGAAAGATGGCAACTAAAGTAGTAAAAGCGAAAAAAGAAAGAAAAATAAGGTATGAAGATGCTCCATTAGTAAAACGATTTATAAGCTATTTAATTGACTGGTATGTCGGGGCTTTATGTACTGCGATTCCGATTGCGATTATTTCACAAAAGTTAACGAATACAATGTTAAATCAAAACATTGTTGAATTTAAACAGCCATATGGGATCATTGCAGGAATTTTAGCTGTTTTATTTGCAATTTTTTACTTTGTAATTGTTCCAGCTTATATTTATCCGGGGCAAACGCTCGGCAAGAAAATTTGTAAAATCAAAATTGTTAAAGTGAATAATGAGCAAGTAACAATAAAAAATATGCTATTAAGACAATTATTGGGAGTTATTGTAATTGAGGGTGTTTTATATACTGCAAGTGCAATCTGGCATGAACTGGTTACGATTATTACCCAAACAAATTTTGTTACACCTTTGATGTATGCAGGATTTATAATTAGTGGAATCAGTATTTTACTTTATTTATTTAAAGGAGAACATCGTACTTTGCATGATTATTTAGGAAATACTAAAGTAGTGCTATGTAAATAATTTCCTAAGTCTAGGAAAGATGACTAGCAACAATAAAAAAATTAATTACTTATAATGTTGATTGTAAGGGTATTGGAGGATAAAAAATGGATGGTTTAGAGTTAGTGAGTTTTAAAATTATATCAGCTGTAGGAATGGCTAAATCAAGTTTTATTGAAGCAATGAAGGTTGCTGCTAATGGTGAATTTGATGCAGCTAGAGCAAAAATCAAGGAAGGTGAAGAATCTTTTAACGGTGGACACTTAGCCCATAGTGAATTGATTCAACAAGAAGCTAGTGGAAATCATGTTGTACCAAGTATTCTGTTAATGCATGCCGAAGATCAATTAATGTCAGCTGAAACAATTAAGGTCATGGCTTTAGAAATTATTCGTTTAAATGAACGGGTCAAAGCATTAGAAAAATATTAACAATAACAAAGGGAGGACAAAGAAATGAAAAAAGTTTATCTATTTTGTAGTGCGGGAATGTCAACAAGTATGTTGGCAAGTAATATGCAGGATGTTGCTAATCAACATAATTTACCTATTAAAGTTGCTGCCTTTCCCCACAATAAATTAGAGGAGATTATCTCAGAGGATCGTCCGGACTGTATTTTATTAGGACCACAAGTGAAATACATGTATGAGGAAACGGTAGAACAATTTGGTAGCCAAGGAATTCCTATAGCTGTAATCGATCAAGGTGATTATGGCATGATGAATGGTGAAAAAGTTCTTAAATCAGCGATTAGACTGATAAAAGCAAATAAATAAAAAGGAGGGTAAAAGAATGATTAAAAAACTTGAAAAAATATTAATGCCTTTAGCCGAAGCTATTGGCCGTAATAAATATTTAGTATCGATTCGTGATGGGTTCTTAGTATCAACACCATTATTGATTGCCGGTTCAATTTTCTTACTGATTGCAAATTTTCCAATTCCTGCATGGACAGAATGGTTAAGTTCAGTAGTCATTAATTCAAATACAGGGGAGACATTAGCTGCTTTTATTGAAAAGCCATCAGGAGCAACCTTTACTATTATGGCAGTCTTTGCTGTAGTAGGGATTGCTTATTCATTTGCTCGTCAGATGAAGACTGATAAAATATTTGGAGCAGCGGTAGCTATCATGGGATGGTTCTTGATCATGCCTTATACGGTAGAAGGAACTGTAGAAATGGCAGGTAAAGAAATACCAGTATCTTTAACAGGTATCCCAACTGGATGGGTTGGGGCAAAAGGTATTTTTGTTGGAATTATCTGTGCATTTGTAGCTGTGCATATTTATTCATGGGTTGAGAAAAAAGGCTGGGTAATTAAAATGCCGGCAGGAGTACCGCCTACTGTCGTACAATCGTTTGCGGCTTTAATTCCAGCAACTGTTGTAATGACTTTCTTCTTTGCAATTAACTTATTATTTGGTTTTTTAGGAACAAATGTGTTTCAAATTATATTTGAATTCTTACAAACACCATTACTTAATTTAGGAGATACTTTAGGAGCGATGATTATTGCTTATATCTTCTTGCATTTATTCTGGTTCTTCGGAGTAAATGGGGGTTCAGTAGTTGGTGCTGTATTTAATCCAATCTTACAAACATTGTCAGTAGAAAATATTGAATTCTTTAAAACGGGTGTTGGTGAAGGACATATTATTTGTCAACAATTCCAAGATTTATTTGCAACTTTCGGGGGTTGTGGTTCAACATTATCATTGATTATTGCAATGTTATTATTCTGTAAATCTAAACGAATTACAGAATTAGGAAAATTATCATTAGTACCAGGGATTTTTGGAATCAATGAACCAATCGTATTTGGGTTACCAATCGTGTTAAATCCAACAATGATTATTCCGTTTATTTTGGTGCCAACAATCAATATTATTATTTCTTATCTTGCGATGTCTGCGGGGTTAGTACCGATTTGCTCAGGGATTAATATTCCATGGACAACCCCAGTAATTATTTCTGGATTTTTGGCAACTAACTGGGTTGGTGCTATTTTGCAAGCAGTCTTACTAGTATTAGGAATCTTTATTTACATGCCGTTTATTAAAATTATGGATAAGCAATATATTAACGACGAAGCTAATGCAGTTCATGAAGCAGAAGAAGACGATTTTTCATTAGATGACTTATCATTTGATGATTTATAGGAGGCAATTTTATGAAAGTAATTATGATTTATGATCAAATTCAATCTGGTGCAGGAATCAAAGATGACCATATGATTCCTTTAGGAGCTAAAAAAGAACCGGTTGGACCAGCAATTATGATGGAACAATATTTAAAAACAGTTGACGGACGCGTGATGGCATGTTTATATTGTGGTGATGGGTATTATGAAGCAAATCCTGAAGAAGTTAGTCGTAAACTATGCGCGATGATTAATAAGTTAAAACCTGATGTAGTAATGTGTGGACCAGCATTTAACTATTTAGGTTATGGCAAGATGGCAGCTAATATTGCCTATGATATTAATCAGACAACAGATATTCCTGCATTTGCAGCAATGTCAAAAGAAAATGAAGAAACGATTAATGAATTTAAAGATAAAATTCATATTATTGAAACACCAAAAAAAGGTGGGATTGGCTTAAATGAATCATTAGATGGAATGTGCAAATTAGCGAAAGCATTAGTTGATCATGAAGATCTAAATCCGATTACTTCAAAGTATTGTTTCTAAACTAAAAAGGATGCGGATAACGCATCCTTTTATCAAAAAATAAAGGAGGAACTCTTAGATGTGGGGTATTATTGCAACATGGCGAATGGCCGTAGAAGGAATCAGTAAAGCAAGTCAAGTTTTAGCAGAAGGTGGTGACGCTGGTGACGCAATCGAAATAGCGGTTAGAGAGGTAGAGGACTTTCCGTACTATAAGTCAGTTGGATATGGCGGGTTGCCAAACGAAGAAATGGAAGTTGAATTAGATGCGGCTTTTATGGATGGTGATACATTAGATATTGGTGCGGTAGCGGCAATCAAAGATTATGCAAATCCAGTAAGTATTGCAAGACGATTATCAAAAGAAAAAGTGAACAATTTGTTAGTTGGTGAAGGCGCTGAAAAATTTGCTCATAAAGAAGGTTTTGAAAGAAAGAATATGTTGACTGATCGTGCTAAAATTCACTATCGTAATCGTGTAAAAGAAGTTCAAGCATTGGAAATTAAACCCTATTCAGGACATGATACGGTTGGAATGGTATGTTTAGATACTCATGGTAAAATGACTTCGGCTACTTCTACAAGTGGCTTATTTATGAAAAAAGCTGGTCGGGTCGGAGATTCACCGATTTCTGGATCGGGCTTCTATGTTGATAGTAAAGTCGGTGGTGCAAGTGCTACTGGCTTAGGAGAGGATGTTATGAAAGGGTGTGTAGCTTATGAAATTGTTCGTTTAATGAAAGATGGAATGCATCCTCAGGCTGCTTGTGAAAAAGCGGTTAATATGTTTGATTTAGAATTAAAAGAACGCCGTGGTCAAGCAGGTGATATGTCTTTGGTAGCAATGAATAATAAAGGAGAATGGGGTGTTGCTACAAATATTGAAGGATTTTCATTTGCTGTTGCTACTGCTGACCAAGAACCAATTGTTTATTTGACAGAAAATAAAGATGGAAAATGTATACATACGGTAGCTAGTCAAGAATGGTTAGATAATTATATGGCTACAAGAACAGCCCCTTTAGAAGAAAAATAAGATGGAAGATATAATTTTAAAAAAAGTTGATGATATTGCTGAACAAATGATTAAAAGTATTATTGAAATTGTAAAAATCGATAGTGTTGAAACAGCTCCTTTAGAAAATGCTCCATTTGGCTCAGGGGTCAAAGCAGCTTTAGATGCTACTTTGGATTTAGCTGCTTCGTTGGGATTTGTAACAACAAATATTGATAATTATATCGGATATGCAAGTTATGGTGAAAGTAAAGATTATATTTGTGCTATTGGTCATTTAGATGTTGTTCCAGTTGGGACAGGCTGGAAACAGCCTCCGTTTAGTGGGTATGTAGAAGATGGGGTGATTTATAGTCGGGGAATTTTAGATAATAAAGGACCAATCTTATCATGTCTATTTGCTCTTTATGCACTTAAAGAATTAAAACTTGAATTAGCTCATGAGATTAGAATTATCTTTGGTTGTGATGAAGAATCTGGTTTTGAAGATTTAAAATATTATTTAAGTAAAGAAAGACCGCCGTTAATGGGATTTACACCAGATTGTAAATATCCTGTTGTTTATGGTGAGCGTGGACGGGCTATAATTAAAATATGCGGGAAAAAGGATAGATTAAAAGAATTCTTTGATTTGGTCAATAATTATATTTTAAATGCTAAAAATAATGGCGAAAGGTTTAATATTGATTTTCAAGATCAAGAATTTGGATTATTAGAAGTTCGAAATTATCAATTAGAATTAGACGAAGATCCAAGTATTCAATTTAGTGTTAGTTATCCAGCGAGTGTCACAGTGGAAACAATAGTCAATAATATAAAGATGGTAGTTAGCAATTTTGAAGTTAATTTAGTGGGAAATTATGATCCTGTAAAATTCCCGCTAAAATGTAAATTAGTAAAGACATTAGTCCATACTTATGAAAAGGTAACTGGAGATGATGGAACACCAGTTACTACAACCGGTGGGACATATGCTAAGTTGATGCCTAATATTGTTCCTTTTGGACCATCATTTCCTGGTCAAAAAGGAATTGGTCACCAACCTAATGAATGGATGACAATTGAAGATATTATTACAAATGCTAAGATTTACGCCTTAAGTTTATATAATCTAGCAAAATGAAAGTAGGGATGCAGAGTGATTGAAATATGTTGTGGAAGTTATGAAGATGCTCTAAATGCATATTATGGTGGAGCAAAAAGAATTGAGTTGAATAGTGCCTTACATTTAGGTGGTCTAACACCTAGCATTGGTTCATTAAAATTGACAAAAAATACTACAAATTTAAAGGTAATCTGCATGGTTCGACCACGTGGAGCGGGATTTTGTTATACAGATATTGAATTTAAACAGATGATGATAGAAGCTAAGGATCTATTAGAAAATGGAGCCGATGGTATAGCCTTTGGATTTTTATTAAAAAATCATGAAATTGATATTGAAAGAACCAAGGAAATGGTTTCACTAATAAAGTCTTATCAAAAAGAAGCGGTTTTCCACCGTGCTTATGATTGTGTAAAAGACCCATATGCCAGTATTGAGATATTAATTAATTTAGGCATTGATCGCTTGCTTACGAGCGGACTACGAGCTAAAGCCGCTGATGGTAAAGATTTAATCAAAAAATTACAAACAAAGTATGGCGATAAAATAGAAATATTAGCTGGAAGTGGAATTAACAGTACAAACGGACAAGCAATCATGGAATATACAGGAATCGCTCAAATTCATTCTTCATGTAAAGATTGGCAAAATGATCCAACTACAAGTGGAGAATTTGTAAACTATTGCTATGGACCGGCAGAGCATAAAGATGATTTTGACATGGTTAGTAAGGAATTAGTTGAAAAATTAGTGAAATTAGGATTATGAAAAACAAACTCTGGTTTCGATATCTAATAACGATTGTAGCAGTAATTGCATCTTCTTTTTTGCAAACATACGCTATCAAAGTTTTTGTAGAACCAGCTAATTTGTTATCTAGTGGTTTTACTGGTGTAGCAATTTTAATTGATCGAATTACTTCATTATATGGCTTTAATTTTTCTACTTCTTTAGGACTGATTGTTTTAAATGTACCAGTAGCAATCTTATGTTTTAAAAGTATTGGAAAGAAATTTGTTATTTCTTCTTTGTGCCAAGTTTTTTTAACAAGCTTTTTATTAAGGATTTGTACATTCCCACCGTTATTTAATGATGTTATTTTAAATGTTTTTTTTGGTGGATTTGTTTATGGGATGTCGACAGTAATTGCATTAAGAGGGAATACTTCATCAGCTGGTACCGATTTTATTGCTTTATATGTTTCTAATAAAATGGGTAAATCCATCTGGGAGTATGTTTTTATTTTCAATGCCTTGATTCTTTGTATCTTTGGTTATATGTTTGGCTGGATATATGCAGGCTATTCAATTGTCTTCCAGTTTATTTCAACCAAAACAATCTCATCATTTTACCAAAGGTATAAGCGGGTAACATTACAGATTACAACAACCCACCCGGAACAGATAATTGAAAGATATGTTAAAGATTATCGTCATGGTGTTTCAGTTGTTAATGGTTATGGTGGTTATAGTAAAAATCCAATGAGTTTACTTCATACGGTTGTATCTGCTTATGAGGTTCAAGATATTGTTCAATTAATGCATGAATCTGATGAAAAGGCGATAATTAATGTTATTCCTACGGAAAATTTCTTTGGCGGTTTTTATCAACGCCCAATTGAATAAAAAACAACTGCTTTATTTAGCAGTTGTTTTTTTTTGAGAATAACTTATTTTAAGTAACTTTAACATAACGATCAAAATGATCTCCTAAAAAACTGTTTAGTTCACTTTTAAATTTGGGAGACTGGTTGATGATTCGCTGATTTCCAATCATAGGATTAAAGTAGCGATGTTTAGCATTTATTTTATAATAACCTGCTTTTTTATTATGACTAATATCAACTTGATGAAAATGACAAAAAGCTTCCCATTTATCGCTTAATTCTTTGTCTTTGCAGATGTTTTTAATGACAGAACTTTCATTAGTATATAAATCATCTTGTGTGATAAGCTTTTTTGTCAACGCAGTTTTTAATAGATTAGCTAAATATTCCATACAATATCGATTTTCATCAGAGGTGTAAACACGACTGCATTGAAACATTACTTTTGTCAACATTATTGCTTTATCTTTACTTTTAAAGATAATTTCATCTTTTTTATCATTAATTATTAAATCGTAATAAATTGACTTAATTTGTTCGACTGATAAAAAATTATAATAATATGCGTTTGCAAGAGTATATTCTAATCGATCAGCTGATAATTTAGGACTTTCATTATCGGCAATTGGATATTTATGATAATCATAGATTAGATTAATATCTATCTCGTATTTAAGAAAAATTTTTTGTAATTCACGACTATTAAAAATCATCTTTTTTGTTTCAGCTTCAGTAGACTCTTGTTTTTCATAATCATTATTCAAGAAGTCAATAACATGAGCGAATACAGGGGTGGCTATATCATGTAATAGAGCTGCAACAGTAGCATGCTTATCATGAGTAAAATGATAAGTTATTAAAGAAACGCCAATACTATGATCATATCTTGAAACTCCAAAACTATTTTTAAATGTTTGAAACTGTGTATATTCCATTCCACAATTCATTCCAATATCTTTGAGGCGAGTAAAGATATTTGTGTTCATGATTTCTAAAAGATACGGTGGAATCGTATCATGATATATTTTATAAAACATTATTATCTCTCCCTGTGTTAATTATAGTTGCTCAAAGGGATCATATTTAGGAAGTGATGATCCAAATTCTTTTAATGATTTTATAAGACTATTAGGACTCCATTCAATCAAAGATATACCATCAAATTCATGAACGCCATCTAAGTCAATACAACTAAAGTGCCATTCAACAATAGAATGTTTATTAGTGTGAATAAATTGTTTAATTTCCCACTTATCTAATTTAAAGTGTTCGTGCCAGTCATTGAACCATTTTTTTATTTCAATGATTCCTTTGTATTCAGGACCCCAAGATTCACTATAATAAGCATCGGATTCAAAAATCACTTCAAAATTATTCCAATGGGAATCAAACCATGATTGAAACCATTCAATTATTAGATCTTCTTTCATAAAAATTATCCTTTCTAAATTATTAATAGTACTTAAAGTATAGCATTATTTGTGATACTCGTCATTTTCTTATCTAAGTCCAAAGCAAATATCTTCAAAGTTTTTGGGGATAAAGTTTTATATTTAATGATAACTAATGTTTTTTATAATTTAAAAATAGTTTTTACCTTTAGTAATTGTTAGTATGGTATAATAAAGATAGTTGAAATTTGGAGTAAAGGAGTGTTAACAATGGGTTTTGATGATTTTAAGCAGCTGGTAGATAATATGCAAATTAATTTATATCTTACAGATATTCAAACAAATGAAATCATTTTTATGAATAATAAGATGAAAGAAACTTATAATTTGAAAGATCCAGAAGGTAAAATATGTTGGAAAACACTTCAAAAGAATCAAAGCGGACCATGTCCATTTTGTCCACTTATCAAATTAAAACAAATTAATAATTTATATCAGTCGATTAGCTGGCGTGAAAATAGTGATCTTACTAATCGTATTTTTGAAAACTATGATAGTTTAATTAAATGGGAAAATGGTAAAATTGTTCACATGCAACAGTCAATCGATATTACTGATTCTGAAATCCTAAGTCACCAGGCTAGTATTGATGACTTATGTGGATTATTAAATCGTCGTGCTGGAAAAGAAAAACTGCTCGAGTTTATGGTGAAAAAGAAAAAAGCTAAAGAAAGCTTTACAATTGCTTTATTAGATATAAATAATTTAAAAAGAGTAAATGATTCTTTTGGTCATCAAGAAGGAGATTTTTTATTAAAACAAATTGCTTATGCAGTAAAGCAGGATCTTGATAAGGAAGATCTTATCTTTAGATTAGGTGGAGATGAATTTGTTCTAGTTTTTGGGCATAAAAATACTAAGGATAGTGCTAAATTTTTAATTGAGAATCAAAAAAATATACAAAAGCTGCAAGCTTTATACAATAAGCCTTACGGATTTTCATATGCTTTTGGAATGTATACAGTTTTACCAACTAATAAATTGACTGTTAATGATGTGATAACTAGAGCAGATGAACAAATGTATCAGGAAAAGTTGCGATATCGTCGAACTCAGTTAGCAGAATTGGAAGATGTTTCAGTAGGATCTACTAATGTAGCTTGTTTTCAATATGATCCAACACAACTTTATGAAGCTTTGATCAAAAGTACTGATGATTTTATTTACATATGTAATATGAAGACAGGTATTTTTAGATATTCACCAGCCCAAGTAAAAGTTTTTAATTTACCAGGAGAAATTATTGACCATCCTTTACCATTTTGGAAGGCAATCGTACATCCCCAAGATTGGGAACGTTTTTATAAATCAAATATGGCAATTGGCGAAAATAAGATGGATTATCATTCTGTTGAATTTCGAGCGATGAATAGTGATGGTGAGTATATTTGGTTAAAATGTCGTGGACAGTTAATGCGCGATGAATTTGGTGAGCCTAATTTATTTGCTGGAATAATGACACAGTTAGACCGTCAAAATAAAATTGATCCCCTAACTCATTTATATAATCGTCAAGAATTTGCGAAAGCTTTTGAGCTTAAGACTAAAGATAAAGCAATCGATAATCTTGGAATTATGGTTATTGATATTGATGACTTTAAAAATATTAACGAAATATATGACCGTTCATTTGGGGATTTTATTATTAAAACAGTAGCCCAATTGACTCAGGCAGTTTTGCCAGGTAATACTAGTATTTATAAATTGGATAGCGATCAAATGGGGCTGTTGATTGAAAATAGTACCGAATTGGAAATTACTAAATTATATAATGAGATACAGAAACAATTATTGCATGAACAACTATTAAAACGTTATAAATGTCCGATTCAAATTTCAGCTGGATGTGCAATTTATCCTAAAGATGGGTTAACATATAATGAACTAAATAAATATGCTGATTATTCATTACAATATGCCAAGGATAATGGAAAAAATAAATTAACTTTCTTTTCAAACTACATCCTTGAGCATAAGATGCGTTCATTAGAAATTTTAAAATATATTCGTGAAAGTGTAAGTGATGATTATCGTGGCTTCGAGTTAAATTATCAGCCCCAAGTTGAGGTGAGTAGTAAACAAATCAAAGGAGTTGAGGCATTGTTAAGATGGCAGTGTCAAGAATTAGGAAAAGTATCACCAGTTGAATTTATTCCCATTCTTGAAGAGAGCGGGCTAATTATCCCAGTTGGTCTATGGGTTATAAAGAAAGCAATTCAGGCTTGTTCGAAGTGGGTCGTATATGATCCTGAATTTTCTGTTAGTATTAATGTATCTGCGCTTCAGATGTTAAATAGTGATTTTGTGGAAGATGTAAAAAAGGTTCTGAAAAAAGAAAAGCTGGCACCTAAAAATATTGTCTTAGAATTAACAGAGAGCTATATGGTTAGGAACATGGATTTACTAAGAACAATTTTTGAGCAGCTTCGCGAATTGGGATTTAAAATTGCAATGGATGATTTTGGAACGGGGTATGCCTCATTGGAAATTTTAAAGACTGTTCCTGCTGATATTGTCAAGATTGACCAAACGTTTGTACGTGATATTAAGATTAGTAAATTTGATAAAACTTTTATTCGTTTTATTGCTCAAATTTGCCACGATGTTGATATTGAGGTATTGTTGGAAGGAATTGAAACAGAAGAGGAATTTAATGTTGTTGAACCGATGGAATTAGATTATATTCAAGGATTCTTGTTTGGGCGTCCTCAAAGTGAAGAAGAAATTACGAATAAGTTGATATAAATTAAAAATGCTATGTTATCATAGCATTTTTAATTTTGCGTATTTAATCCATAGTAATAGGAGATAATTTCAGAAAAATAATATAACATAATACGATTATCAATTTGAATAATAGAATCGATACTGCTAATTGGTAAGGAAATCGAAGGTAAAACAAATGCTAAATCAACTAGAGGTAATAATTCAGAATTACCATCAATCGTGATTAAAACTATTTTTGCACCTTTAGCAGAAGCTTCTTTAATAAAGTTTTCATAAGTATAAGTAGAACCAGAAACACTATAGATAATACAAAGATAATCTTGATTAATAGAGTTAATTAGATAGGTAAGCTGAATATCCTCGCGTACACTTTGAATAAAGCGATTATGAGAGTATAAAGAATATTCTAACTGACTAGCAGCAAAATAGGTATTGTTGATCCCAATTGATAAGACATGTGGATATTTGTCAATCAATGATGCTAGTTCTTTTAGTTGATGATCATAATCTAGAGCACCAAGTTCTAAAATCGTATTACTGTATTCTTGAGAAATCTGACTCAGTAATGATTCGTTGCTGAGTTTTTTTTCATCGTTATTTTTAAAACTTTCTTCAACAGAATATTTGAATTCTGAGTATCCACGGTATCCAAGCTTTTGATAGAAACGTAGGATTGCAGACTTAGAAGTTTCACAAAGGTCGCCTAAAACAACAATGGAGTTATTAACGATTTGAGGATCTTCTAAGATACGAGCACAAATTTTACGTTCACTAGGTGTAAACTCAGTATAATGAATGGCAACTGTTTTTTTAAAGTCCATATTAATACCTCTTTTTCTTATTTATAATTATATCGATAAACCAAATTAATTACAATAGAGAAAATTCCCATAACAAAAAATAATATTGATAATTTTCTCAACAGTGATATAATTGCAATGTAAACGCTTTTACACAAGAGGGCTTTTGGACATTATCCGGAGATGTCTAAAACAAAAAAGGAGAGAAAAATGAAAGATAAATTTACTGCACTGATCTGTAAAGTATCAGGAAATCGCTTTTTAAATGTATTGAGGGATTCTTTTGTATTGGTTGCTTCACTGACATTAATTGCTGGATTTGCAATTATGATCAGTTCTGTATTTATTGATCCCAATGGGATTATTTTTGGTTCATCTGGACTTGGTCTAGGGGAGATGATCTTTGGAAGTGAGAAAGAGTTCTTAGCATCAGGATTTGCTCAAATGCTAGTACAAGGACAAAATATTTTTAATTTTTTTAGTAAAGGGGCTATGTCGATCAACGCTCTGTTGATTGTGGTGATTTTTTCATATAATGTCTCAAGAAAATATTTTAGTGATAATCGTGAGCATATGGTTTCAGTGATGTATGCTTTAGCAGCATTTTTTATTTGTTTGCCTTGGGATTTTAATTATACAAGTGCTAAGGGAATCGAGGTCGATATTAATGGAATTATTAATTCGAATTTTTTAGGTCAACAAGGAATCTTTTTTGGACTGATTGTTGCAGGTAGTGCTACATTTATATTTAATAAATTATCTAAGTTAAATATTTCAATAAAGATGCCGGATTCGGTACCTCCAGCTGTAGCTCAGAGTTTTGAATCTTTAGTGCCGGGGATGTTGACATTATTTGTCTTTATTATTGCAACCGTTATTAGTAATACTTTTGCTGGTGAATCATTACCGGAGTTTATTTTAACAACGCTTCAAGCACCAGCTTTAGCAATATCTAAAACCGCAGCGTTTGCTCTAGTTTCCCAAATTACATGGCCATTATTCCAGTGGCTGGGAATTCATCCAACTGCTATTTGGGGAGCAATTTTTGGAATGACCTGGGATATTGCTGGAAACGAAAATGTTTTAGGTGTTGCTAAACATTTATATACAACGATGTTTATGAATTATTCAACTATTGCAGCGGGAACATTTGCTTTAGCACCAGTATTATCGATATTATTTTTCTCAAAACTAAAACAAAATAAAAAGATTACCAAAGTGGCTTTAGCTCCAGCAATTTTTAATATTAGTGAACCGATTACATTTGGATTACCAATCATTTTAAATCCAATCTATTTTATTCCCTTTATTATTGTGCAACCATTGTGTTTCTATATTGCGGTATTTTTTACTAAGATTGGTTTTATCCCAATAGTATGTAATAATGTTCCTTGGACAGTACCACCGATTATTTCGGGAATTTTGTTTACTGGAACAATTGCAGGCGGGTTAGTGCAACTAATAAATCTAGTTATATCAATGGCAATATATTACCCATTTGTTAAAATAGCTGATAAAATGGAATTAGATAAAATGACTGAAACCGAGAAATTAGAAGCGGTGGAGACAAAAAGAGTAAGTTTATTAAGAGGCAGAAAAAATGAAACTAAGATTAGCTGAAATCTTTACATCGAGAATGGTTTTGCAACATGGCAAAGAAATAAATATTTTTGGAACCGGTGAAACAAATCAACAAGTAACTATTACTATTCAAGGACAAACCGCAACAACAACAATAATAAATAATAATTGGTTGATTACGCTGCCGGCGTTAGAAATAAGTACGGATGAAACATTAATAGTTTCAACTGGATTAGAAACTATTACGTTATCAAATATTTTAATTGGAGATGTTTATTTTTTAGCAGGTCAATCTAATATTGAATTTAAATTTAAAGATTGTGATTCAGTAAAAGTTGATCAGGAAGTATGCTATGATCGATATTTAAGGTATTATGAAGTTCCACAAATTGAATATGAGGATGAAAATATCAAAATACCGCCCATTAGAAATCAAGGCTGGCAAATATGTGATAATCAAACGATTAATGATTTTTCAGCAATCGGTTATTATCTTGCTTATTATTTGCGTCATGATATAGACATCCCAATCGGATTAATTGCAGTTAATAAAGGTGGTACATCAGGTTCTTGCTGGATAAATGAAACATATCTTCAAAAAAATCAAGAAATCAAAAAAGTATACTATGATGAATATTATCAAGCAATCATGAATCAAACAGAAGCACAAGAAGATTTAGAAATAGCTAAATATAAAGAGCGTGTTAAGCAGTACCAGCAAAAAGTGGCATTATATCAGCAAACTTATCCAGAACGTAATATGAGCCAGTTAAAAAAAGATGTTGGACATACACCATGGCCGGGACCGCGGGGGAAAAAAGATTTTTGTCGTCCAGCAGGACTATATTACACGATGTTTAAAAAAATCTGTCAATATAGTGGTAAGGCAGTTATTTGGTATCAAGGGGAAGAGGATACTAAAAATGCTTATTTATATCATCAATTGCTACAACTGGTGATTGAAAATTGGCGTGAAGATATGAAAGCTCAAATTCCCTTTATTATTGTGCAATTACCTGAATATGATGATGATAAGAATGATAACTGGCCTATTTTAAGAGATGCCCAGCAGCAGGTTTGTAGAGAAGTACCTGCTTGCTATTTAGTTGTAACAATGAATTGCGGGGAAGAATTTAATATCCATCCCCAAAATAAAAAAACAGTCGGTCATCGTATTTTTTGGCGAATCAAAGAACTTTTTTATGATAATCAATTTAATGGGCATTCTCCGAAGATAATAAATATTGAAAATAATTCTAAAATTATAATTGAGTTTGATCAAAAATTACACAGTAGAGGTATTAATAATTTTATTTTAGAATTACCAGATCATCAAGTTGAGACAGTTGGGATAATTAAAGAAAATAAACTGCTGGTTGAGCGACCTGCCCAAGTTAGAACAATTAGTTATGGATATCAAAATTATTGTAAGATAAGCATTTTTGGAGAAAATAATTTACCTATTGCACCTTTTAAAATACAATTAACTAAATAATCTGTCATTTTTATTTAAGAGCAATGATATTTGTAGTGTCCTAAAAAGTTAGGGTAACTTTAGGCGGTCACTACAATCGGCTCTTTTTCTTTTTAGTTCAGCAAAAAGAAAAAGAATTTCAGAATCTTAAATTACTATTTAATTTTATTCAAAAAGTCCCCTATAATCGCATAATTGTGTTAAAATGACTTGGAGAAAGAAGGTGGTAAAAAATGAAAGTCGAGCCTGTACCCCAGTGTTGCGATAGTCTAGAGGATCATTTACCACTAAGATCAGGTATCTAATCCCCAATAAAGGAGGAAACTTATGATCGATACAATTACCAGCGATGAGCTGAAGGATATTCTTTTAAATGGAACGCCAGAAACAATAAAAAAAGTAATAACTAATATTCATCCGGCTGATATTTTAGATATTCTTCATGAAGACGAGGATAGTATTAAAGCATTAATGGACAATCTTCCTAATGATGTTGTTGCCAGCATTATTGAAGAGGAAGATGATGAAGATGACCAGTATGATTTACTGAAATTATTTTCAGATGCTAAACAAAAAGAAATCTTAGATGAAATGTCTAATGATGAAATCACTGATTTGATCGGTGAACTTGAAGAAGATGAAAAACAGGCTATCTTAGATAAGATGGACAAAGAAGATAAAGAAGATGTTGAGCGACTGTTAACGTTTGATCCTGATACGGCCGGTGGGATCATGACGACGGAATATATTAGTATTCGTGCGCGCAATACCGTTGAAAAAACTTTAAAATTTCTTCAAGAAAATACCGAAGAAGATACAACTTATTATCTTTATGTAGTTGATCCACAAAATATTTTAAAGGGTGTTGTATCTTTACGAGATATTGTTACTAGCTCGTTTGATACAGCTATGCTGGATATTACTAATACAAATGTAAAAACTGTATTATATAATGAAGATCAGGAAGAAGTAGCAAAAAAATTTCAAAAATATGGATTTATCATGATGCCGGTAGTTGATGAAATGGACCATTTATTAGGAGTTATCGAGTTTGACGATATTATTGATATTATTCAAGAAGAAAGTACAGAAGATATTAATTTATTAGGGGGAGTAAATTCTGAAGAAAGACTAGATTCATCTGTTGGAGAATCGGTCAAGAGTCGGATTCCCTGGTTGATTGTTAATTTATTTACGGCAGTAATGGCGGCTTCCGTGGTTAGCTTTTTTGAAGGAACGATTGCTCAAGTAGTTACACTTGCAACTGTTATGCCAATAGTTACAGGAATGGGCGGTAATGCAGGAACTCAGTCTTTAACAATCGTTGTACGAGGGCTTTCATTAGGTGAAATGAGTAAAGAGAATGCAACCTGGATCATGTTAAAAGAAGTAGCTGTTGGTTTTTGCAGTGGTGTGATAATAGGAATTATAGTTGCGTTAGGCTCAATGTTATTTGAAGGAAATCCAGTTTTTGGTTTAGTAACGGGATTAGCCATGTTTTTAAATATGATTTTAGCAAATATTGCGGGTTATTTTATTCCGGTTATTTTGGAAAAATTTCATATTGATCCAGCTCTAGCAAGCGGAGTTTTCGTCACAACTGTAACTGATGTATTGGGATTTTTCTTTTTCTTAGGATTGGCAACAGTATTTTTGCCATATTTAATTTGAGGTAATTAAGTATGGAAGTAAAATATGTGAAAAAGAATATTGCTAAAATCATAATTAGTCTATTTTTCATTATTATGATGCTGTTTGGAGCAGCTTTTGCATTGATTTGGTTTAAACATATTTTTAATTATATGACATGTTTGATTGTTGCGATCGTGGTTTTTATTGTAATTATTATTCTTAATAAAAAAGGACAAATTTGTCGCAATGTTGAAATTGGTGAACAAGGGTTAGTTGATCATTTGGGAACCTTGGAGTATCGCGAGATAAAAAAAGTTATTTATGATAATAATAGAATTGAAATGAATTATGGTTTTGCTAATATTGTAACAAAATACCATGAAGTTCTGCTCGATAAACTTCAAGAACAAGGCGTTACAATGATTGAATATAATGGTCGTCTTATTAATTTTGAAAGAGTTTCACTTTTAATTATTTATGGTTTAGGGATATATTTCTTTTATAATTTATTTGTTTTAATTTTTGGAATAATTTCTTGCTTAAACTATAACTATGAGATTATTAATAGTCTTGGCATAGTTGTTCGAGTTTTGAAATTAATAAGTATTTTGCTAGCACTATTTGTATATAACCGGTTAAAAAATAAAAAAGCAACAGTGATCATTATAATTGTAATTATTGCAGGATTTATTGTATGGGGACAGTCTGTTAAAATAAAAACATACCATGATTATTATGGGAAGTTTGCTTGTATCATGAAAGAACGTGAGTTAAATATTTATAAAGATATTATCGCAGAATATGGAATTTTAGATAAAACGATTAATAATTTAGATAGTTATAAAGTTGCAGATTTAACCAATTATGAAAAAGTAATTGTGTATCAAGGAACGAATATATCAGGACAGTATATTGTCCATCGAGATGTAAAAAATAATAATTCAAAAGAGCAGATCTTTGCTTATTATAATGGGAAAACTTTTACTCACGGAGCTTTGCATATAACTTTTAATGATGGTAAACTAGCTATTATAGATTACAATGGAGCGGTTTATGATTATGATAAACTAAAGCTGGTTAATGGTTATATTCTCGAAATATATAAAGATAATGAAGTGAAAAAGTGTTTAATTTTTAATTATTTTAAAGGTTATGATAATGACGAATATCGTCGTTCTTGGGAATTGGTTATTTCTAATCTTAATGATGGTAAACAAAACTTGTATATTTTAAAAGATTCAGATGATGAAAAGGTAAGACCACAACCAAATAATAAGTCTGAAAATAAAATAGATGCACAAACTGAAACAGACAATGTAGTTAGTGATGAGATTAAAGTAAGTAATGGTGAAAAGTTGATAAAAAAGATGGATAGTATTAATATTACAGCCTTTGAATCAAATGAAGATTTTGTTAAAATAAAAGCTGACAGTAGTGATTATAATGAAATTGTTTTAGAGGTGGCAAAACAATTCACAATTATAAATAATACTGATAAGAAAATAGATACACAAATTCTAGGGATTACTATAATGTCTGGCAGTCTTGAGGAATTTGGTGTTGCAACAAATGATCGCCAAGATGTTGAAGATATTGGTAAAGTTAAAAATACTTATTACTATCGAATTAGAAAAGTTGGTAATTATTATTTGGCAGCCCGAGTTGGTGATGATTGTAGTGTCAATGTTGGATTAACCATGCTAGAGCCAGTGATTGCGACAGATACTTCACAAACAACAGATTTTCTTTATCGAATTGATGGTAAAAAATATTTAGGAAATCGATGGGGAGATATAGGAGGATAGAGATGGAAGAAAAGTTAGATGAGATGATTGTGTTATTAAAAAATATTGATAAGAATTTACAAATTTTAGTTGATGAAAAAAATGCAGTAAAAGTAAAGAAACCAAGTAATGATGCAATCTTAAAACAATTTGAAGAAACTGAAAAATTATTTAATAAAGTAATGAATAAAGGTAAGTAAATTATAAGCAATTGCTGTAATTAGTGCAGTTGCTTTTTATTATTAAAGAAGATAGCTGTCTGTTTAATATGTTTTTGTAGTCAATTAGGGATAAAAAAACAAAGGTTTTTAATAAACCTTTGCTTTTTATATTTCTATAATTATTTAAAACTGTATGTGATTATCTTATTGCTTTGCTTTTTTTAATAACAGTTACTAATGCAAATAATGATAAACTTGCAACAATAACAAATGGTGCAATCATTGTTGAATCACCAGTTTTAACACTTGTAGATGTTGATGGTTGAGTTGCTGGTTTTTCAGTATCGTTAGGAGTATCACTAGGATTATCAGTAGGAGTATCTGGCTCTTGTAGATCCAAACGAATTGTTTCACCAGTTTCTAAATCACGAGCATATTTACTCATAAATTTCCACATTAATTTAGCATCTGGAGTATAGTTCCAATGTCCCCAACCATAAATACGAGCCATGCTGATTTCTACACCTTTGGCATTTTCAATTGCACCAACATCGATTTTAGCAATATTTTCAGCGGTTGGCTCAATTGTATAGCGTTTTGTCCAAGGAACACCATATAGATATGCATCTTCATCTTTGATGTCTTCAACTTGAGTAACTTCCATATCATTTAATTCTTGATAAAGTTGAGCTACTTGTAATCCTGCATTTAATTCTGTTGTATCAAATGCATCTTTACAATATTCATCACCATCACCAGTGAAGAAAATAATTGGCATATCATATTTATCTTTATTAGCAGCAACAGCTTCTTTATTTAAGTCACTTGCACCGAATGGCCCGGAATGACCAGCTCCAGCAGCAAAGTATTTAGCATCTGATAGACCGGCATTTGTTGTATTTCTACTTCCGGCAGATAATCCAGAAATATAAATTCTTGATTGATCGATCTGTGGATATTTCTCTTCAATGATCTTTAACATTGTAATAACATCTGAATCAGGAGTTTCATTAGAATCATCAGTCATTGGATCGTATGTATATCCTTGATATGTATGACCTTGCCACTCAGGACAAATTAAGATTACACCTTCTTCACTTGCTATTTGTGCCCATCCTGAAGTATCATATTGAGTTCTAGGATCATTTGTATTACCGTGGAATAGAATAACTACTGGGACACTTCCTGGTTGAGCATCTTTAGATTGTTCAGGAATATATTCATACCATAATGAATCAGTACCATCTTTATCTAAATCTTGAGTAACTACATGACGCTCAATATTATCGATTGCATCAACAGAATCAAAATATTGGTATTTTCTTGCTTGATCAGCTTCTTTATCACCAGAAAGTAATGGTCTAGAGTACCAAGTTGCTGTTTGTTTATAGACTTCACTATAGTTACCAATTCTTCCAAATTTTTCTAAAACAGTATTCCATGCATCTTTTGTTGCATCAGCAGCACTTGTTTTTGTATCGCTATTAACAACAACGATTTCATAATGACTTTCTGGGTTTTCATAATATCCATCTTTTACCTTACCAGCATTATTTGCTTTTACATAACTATTGATAACAGCTTGATCATCAGTTACTAAGTAAGTAGGAACAGATACTTTAACTTCTTGCCCTTGAGCTGGATTAATTAAAGCAAGTCCAGATACAAAGTTCATATAAGATGTTAAGTTTTGATTAATGAAAGTTGCTCCATCACCAATCCCAATTAATTTAAAGTTATTTGAAACACCAATTTTACCTACGATCGTTTCAAAACCTATAACATCATCATCAGTAAAAGAAATGCCATTAGCAGGTCTAGCAACATAAACTTTGCTTGCTGCCCGATCAACAATATCTTTTATTCCTGATTCATTAATATATTTTTGTGCTTCTTCATCTGTTAAATTTCCATCAGGATAAACAACGAAAGTTGCAGCAGCGGCAGCATTGACTGATTCAATACTTAATTTATCGCTACCACTGTAAACATAGGCTTCGCTCATTTCATTAACTGAGGCCTTGTAAGCTTCAACATACTTTGGTAATGTATCTATTTTAGCCTTTGCACCATTGCTTGAAAGCTCAATTGCATCAGGCGCCCAGGCAACTTCTGGATAAGGTTGTGAAATAGTTGTACCATCTAATAGACCGCTAATAACTTGTGCCATATCGTTGAAATATTGAATTGACATTTCGTTAGGTCTTTGGGCATTGTCTTCCCAAAATTGTTGCCAGCGATGACCAGCTAAAATAGATAGAGAAGGATTTTCATTTAAAATAGTTCTAGCTAAAGCACATCCTTCGTTTAAAGCAGCAATTGGGTTTCCACCATTTGTTTCAAAAAGTGCCCAAATAAATCCACTGCCAAATGTATCACCAGTAAATAATGCTCCATGAGTGGTATCTGTAATCATAAGAGAGCCTTCGGTATGAGCACTGACAACATTGAATACATATGGGGCACCATAAATGTTAACAGTATCACCATGATTAACTTTTGTGATTTTACTATCAAATTGAGTGATTGCTTCCGCGGCAGCAGCATAATCAGGTTCACTGATATATACTTTTTCAACGTCAACGTCTGCGAATACTGTTTCTGATCGTCCAAAGCCAGTATGATCACCATGACTATGAGTAATAATAATTGATAACGGCTTATTTCCTGTCATTGAATTTACGATTGTTTTTGCATTTTGAATATCTTCATCGTTTTCAGAGCCATTTCCTAAATCAACTAATAATACACCGTCTTCTTCTAGTACAAAATACATAGATGATGGGTTATTTGTTACGCCGCTCTCATCTGTTGCACCACCAGGAAGTTTTTTTGTTCCCTCATCCCAGTGATAAATATTATCCTTGATTTTCTCTACTTTGTACCTTCCTAATTCAGCATATCCATCATCAGTAAGATCTGTTAAAAATGCATTTCCATTTGGATTAAGTTCTACTACTTTAGATGCTGTTGATTTGGATCCTTGGTCTCCTTCGGCCTGTACCGCACCAATACCACTTAATGCGAACATCAGGCTTAGGGAACCAATAAAAAATTTTTTCTTAAACATTTCTTTTTTCCCTCCTTCATTATAAATATTTTATCACAGCGGCTTTATGAAAGCGATTACAAAAAACTGATGGTAAGTATCATAATTTGATACCTAATATCATAATTTGATTGATATTTATACAATTAAATATGATATAATCATTAAATAACTTACTTATTTATAAATTAAAACTGTTAAATAGAAATTCTACACTAATAACGATATTTAGTAATTATATGATTGAGACATAGGATTTATCCTATGTCTTTTTTTGTTTTAAAATTATCGTAGCGAATCTTTCTAACTAAAAAATGAGATAATAATAACTTACATCTTTGTAAGATAACTATGTAATAAAAAATAATTGTGTATAATAAAAAAGAGGAGATCGTTATGAAAATATTAATTATTGAAGATGATTTAGAATTACGAGAAGAATTAAAAGTTTTATTAGATAATAATGGTTACCAAGGAATCATTCTAAAAGATTTTAAAAATGCGTTAGAAGAGATTTTAGTAATAGATCCAGATTTGATTCTATTAGATATTAAGATTCCATTTTTGAATGGACAGCAGCTATTAAAAAAATTAAGAGAAAAATCAACTATTCCAGTTATTATGGTTACAAGTAAAGATAGTGAGATCGATGAAATTCTTGCATTAAGCTATGGTGCTGATGATTATATTACTAAACCATATAATCCAACGATTTTATTACTGCATATTGAAGCTGTTTTTAAGCGACTCCATAAAGCTGAACCAAAACTGACTTATCAAAATATTAGGGTTAATTTGATGAAAAGTACGTTAGAAAAAGATGATCAGGAATTATTGTTATCTAAAAATGAGATGGGAATTTTTTATTATCTTCTTATGAATCAAGGGAAAATCGTAACTCGTGATGATATTATGAATTATCTATGGGGTACGGATAAATTTATTGATGATAATACTTTGACAGTTAATATGACTAGACTAAGAAAAAGACTTGAAAAGATTGGCCTTTTTGATGTGATTGAAACAAGGAGAGATCAGGGGTATATGTTAATATGAGAATAAAAGAATACTTACTAGATAGACTGGCCTATCTAGTTTTATTAATAATTATGATTGTGAGCGTGCTATTCTTTTTATTGATGTTTAAAGTTTCAAATGCATTAATTTATGCTATTGTTTTAGTTATGCTTTTATTTAGTGGTTTGCTTATTGGATATGATTATTATCAAAAACATGCTTTCTATAATAATTTTCGCATTAAATTAAATCAATTAGATAAAAAATGTTTAATTACAGAATTGATTGCTCAGCCTGATTTTCTAGAAGGAAAGATTTTATATGAGGCATTGTATGAGATTGATAAGTCAATGTATGAGGAGATTGAGACTTATCAAGATAATCTTAAGAATTTTAAAGAATATATTGAATTATGGATTCATGAAGTTAAATTACCAATTTCTAGTGTAAAGTTGATGATTCATAATCATGAACATAATGAAAGAAAACTAAAGGATCAAGTTAGTCGAATTGAAAATTATGTAGAACAAGTTTTATATTATGCCCGACAAGATAGTAGTGAGAAAGATTATTTGATTAAACAATGTGAATTAGGAACAATTATTAGAAATGTTATTAAGAAGAACCAAGATAGTTTATTGTATCAAAATATTAAGATCGAAATCGGTCAAGTTAATTGTTCTGTTTTAAGCGATAGCAAGTGGCTAGAATTTATTATTAATCAAATTGTTAGTAATAGTATTAAATATCGGCGTACAGATAAGTGTAAAATAGCTTTTAATGTGATTAGAAGGAATAATATTGCTTTAGAAATAATTGATAATGGTCTGGGAATCAAGACTAGTGATCTAACGAGAGTATTTGAAAAATCATTTACTGGTGAAAACGGGCGTCTTGTTTCTAGTTCTACGGGGATGGGCTTATATATTGTTAAGCGATTATGTGATAAATTAGGTCATAAGATTATAATTGAATCTAAATATAGTGAGTATACGAAAGTAACAATTTCTTTTAATGATGAGCAATATTACAAGGTTGTAAGGTGATGTAAGTTATTTCGATGTTACCAAGACCGCCTTTTTTCTATAATTTAATTGTAAAGGAGAAAAGATTATGGAAAATATTCTAACGATTGAAAATATTAGTAAATATTATGGAAATAAGAGTAATCTTACTAAAGCTATCAGCAATATTTCAATGAATGTTGATAAAGGTGAATTTATTGCTATCATGGGGGCTAGTGGTTCAGGGAAAACTACACTACTGAATGTTATTTCAACTATTGATAAAGTTACAAGTGGTCATATTTATATTGAAGGTCAGGATATTACAAAACTTAAAGGTAATGATCTAAATAGGTTTAGACGTGAAGAACTAGGATTTATTTTTCAAGATTTTAATTTATTAGATACGCTAACAGCTTATGAAAATATTGCTTTGGCTTTACAAATTCAAAATTTTAAAGCTAAAGCAATTGAACAGCAAATAAAAGTTGTTGCAAGAAAATTAGATATTGAAGATATTTTAAATAAATATCCTTATGAAATGTCTGGAGGACAAAAACAGCGTGTAGCTAGTGCGCGGGCCATTGTTACAAATCCTAAACTTGTTTTAGCAGATGAGCCTACTGGAGCGTTAGATTCTAAAAGTTCTAAAATGTTATTAGAACGACTTCAAAGATTAAATCAAGACTATCAAACAACGATTCTAATGGTAACTCATGATGCTTTTAGTGCCAGCTATGCTTCTAAAGTGATTTTTATCAAAGATGGAAAGGTCTTTAATCAATTTAATCGAGGTGAAGCTACTCGTAAACAATTTTTTGATAAAATTATTGATGTTGTTTCTTTGCTTGGGGGCGATGTAAGTGATGTTATTTAATCTTTCATTAAAGAATATTAGAAAAATTTTTAAAGATTATGCAATCTATTTTTTTACATTAATCCTTGGAGTGGCAATCTTTTATATCTTCAATTCTTTGGAAAGCCAAACAGTTATGCTGAAACTAAATAGTTCAACTAAAGATATTATTAAACTAATGAATAATGTGTTGTCAGGCGTAAGTGTATTTGTTTCATTTATATTAGGGTTTTTAATTGTCTATGCAAATCAATTTTTAATGAAGCGAAGAAAAAAAGAGTTTGGGATATATATGATATTAGGAATGTCAAAAAAACAGATTTCTAAAATACTATTAGTTGAAACTATAACAATTGGTTTGATTTCATTAGTAATTGGTTTAGTCTTAGGAGTCGCTCTATCTCAAGTAATGTCGATTGTTGTAGCTAATATGTTTGAGGCAGACATGACTAAATTTACATTTGTTTTCTCTTTAAGTGCGTGGATAAAAACAATGATTTATTTTGGGATTATGTATCTTCTGGTTATGGTTTTTAATACGATTCAAGTGAATCGCCAACAATTAATTAAATTATTGACAGCAAATAGACAAAATGAAGAAGTTAAATTAAAGAATACCTATCTTTGTATAGGGATCTTTATTGGTGCTGTTGTATTATTAAGTTATGCTTATTATAACGTTACCGCAGGAGCTGGTAATTTAACGAACAGCAGCTCAGTGCTTTTCCAAATGATTTATGGTGCTGTCGCAACGTTTTTAATCTATTGGTCTATTTCAGGTTTGATTTTAAAATTTGTTATGGCATCTAAAAATTATTATTTCAAAAATTTAAATAGTTTTACGGTTAAACAAATTAGTAGTAAGATTAATACAACAGTACTTTCAACAACGGTAATTTGTTTAATGCTTTTTTTAACGATCTGTATTTTTTCAAGTGCTTTTGCGTTAAATAATTCTGCAACAGAAGAGATAAATGAGTTAGCTCCAGTTGATATTCAAATGCAAAAAGATGTAAGTGTTGATAATTTATCAATTACAAAATATTTGTCTCAAAAGCAAATAGGATTAGATGATTTAAAAAACATTTATACATTTATGACTTATCGTACTTCACAATTGACATATAGAGATACTTTTGGCAGTGCCTTTAAAGATGTAAGTGAAAGTTATTTGAATAATTGTGAAGATATTATTAAACTTAGTGATTATAATAAATTGGCTAAAATATATAATTTACCAACTTATGATTTAAAAGACGAATATGTTGTAATGGGGAATTATGAAAATTTAATGTTTAGTCGAAATCAATTTCTTAAAGAAAAACCAGCTATTGAGTTAAACGGAAAGATATATCAGAGTAAATTTGATAAATGTCAAAATGGTTTTTTATCAATGCAGTCTAGTCATATGTGTATGGGAGTGTATATTGTTCCAGATGAAGCGGTTAGTAATTTTATTCCTGCTGATAGTTATTTAGTGGGTAATTATGCTGCAAATAATCAGGATACAAGAAACGAAGTAGATGAAAAAATGCACAGTTATAGCTCTGATGTCTTATTGATTAATACAAGAATTCAAATTTCAAGTAGTAGTGTGTCTATGGGAGCTATGGTTATCTTTATTGGTTTATATATAGGAATTGTATTTTTGATTTCTTGTGCTGCTATCTTGGCACTCAAAGAGTTGTCACAAAGCATTGATAATAAAGGAAAATATCAGATTTTAAGGAACGTTGGTGTTGATGAAAAAATGATTAATCGTTCTTTATTTAAGCAAATAGCTGTTTATTTTGCTTTCCCGCTTATCTTAGCATTGATTCATTCAATTTTTGGTATCCAGGTTTGCAATATAATGCTGCAAACATTTAATCAGGCTAATGTATTTGATGCTATTATAACGACTGGAATCTTTTTAGTTATTATTTATGGTGGTTATTTTATCATCACATACCAGTGTAGTAAAAGTATTATTAAAGATAAGTAGAGGATTATACTGACGAGGGGATTCACTTCAATTTTATATACTAGTAATTGAGGTATAGATTATATGTTATGATGATAACAAGTAGGTGATAAAATGAGTGAGTTTGAAAAGATGAGAGCGGGAGAAATTTATAATCCCCGAGATTTAAAACTGATCTATATGTATGATAAGACAGCGCGGCGTTTGCATAGGTATAATAAAAGGTGTTTTCATGTATATAATATGCGAAGCCGCTTAATGAAAAAAATTATTAATACAAGCGGTAATTTTTGGATTCATCCGCCATTTCAATGTGATTATGGCTGTAATATCTATTTGGGAAAAGATGTTATGATTAATTACGGCTGTGTGTTTTTAGATGTTTGTGAAATTAAGATCGGTGATAATACTCTGATTGGTCCACATACCCAAATATATACTGCCTGTCATTCAATCGATCCACAAGAGCGTTTAAAAGAAATTGAATTTGGGAAAGCAGTTACCATTGGGAATAATGTTTGGATTGGTGGAAACTGTACTATTTTACCAGGAGTTACGATTGGCGATAATAGCGTTATTGGAGCAGGCAGTGTGGTAACTAAAGATGTTCCTGCTAACGTACTAGCTTATGGCAATCCATGTCAACTAAAAAAGAAGATATGATTTTATAAAGTTCTTAAGCTTTTGCTAAGAACTTTTCATTATTCTTGACATTTGTCCAGCAATAGTATAAATTTATATCATACTAATACAGTAGGAAAAGAGGGATAGGATGATTTCCGTAAAGATATTAAAAAATAAAAAGATTTTTGAATGGGAACGAATGTATGGCTGTTGTCATAATTAATAATGTTGTTAAATAAATTTATTAAGGAAAGAGGACAGTTAAATGAATATAAATATTTTTGAATTAGGAGCCGTGCTTCTTGCAGGTGTTTTCTTCGCAATTATCTATTTTCTAGGTAAAGTGAAGAAGTATGATTTTGGGCTTTTAACTATTTTAGGATTAGTTTTTGGGGTAGCCGTAGGGTTGATTTTTAAAGGACATTATTTGTATTTAGAAGCAATCGGAACGATTTATTCGCATTTGATCTTAGCGATCGTTATCCCGCTATTATTATTCAGTATTATTTCAAGTATTACAAATTTAGGAACATCGATCAAATTAAAGAAAATAAGTGCCAAAGCGATAATATTTTTATTATTAAACACCCTACTAGCTAGTACTATAACACTGATCTTAGCAGTAGTAACTAAAGTTGGAAGTGGCATAAATTATCAATTGGCAAGTGATTATAAAGCGGTGGAAGTTCCGGCATTCATCGATACGATCATTAATTTATTTCCAAGCAATTTGGCTAACAGTTGGGTAAATGGCGAAGTAGTACCTATTGTAATTTTCGCTGTAATTGTTGCGATTGCCTACAATAAGATTGCCCGTAATCAGCAAAAAGCTGTTTTACCGTTTAAGCATTTTATAGATGCCGGAAATCGTGTGATGGGAGAGGTTGTTAACTTTGTTATTAGCTTTACACCGTATGCTGTATTAGCATTGATTGCACGTGCAGTAAGCAAGAGTGCTCTAAGTGATCTGATTCCGCTATTGAGCGTCTTAGGATTAGCATATTTATTGAGTATAATCCAAATTTTTGGGGTAACCAGTGTTTTATTAAAGGTGGTAGGAAAGTTAAATCCGCTTAATTTCTTTAAAGGAATTTGGCCGGCTGGGGTAGTAGCATTCACTTCTCAAAGTAGTATTGGGACAATTCCTGTCACTGTTAGACAACTTACAAAGAAACTAGGAGTTAATGAAGATGTTGCTTCATTTGTAGCTAGTTTAGGGGCTAATCTAGGTATGCCGGGATGTGCAGGAATTTGGCCAGTTTTATTAGCAGTCTTCGCAATAAATGTTTTGGGGATTGATTATTCAATCGGTCAGTATATATTTTTAATTGTTTTAGCTGTAGTAGTATCAATTGGAACTGTTGGGGTGCCTGGTACTGCAACCATTACTGCTACTGCATTATTTGCTTCAGCAGGCTTACCGATTGAAATTATTGTTTTATTAGCACCTATTTCAAGTATTGTAGATATGGCAAGAACAGCAACTAATGTTGTTGGTGCCGCTAGTGCTGCAATGTTAGTTGCCCGAAGTGAAAATGAATTAGACCTTGCTGTTTATAATAATGAAACAATCGGACAGCCGGATTTAGAAATAATTTAAAAATAGAAGCTATGAAGATAAATTCATAGCTTTTTTATGTTCATATTTTAGTGAAAACAATCTATCTGGAAAAATAATCAAGAATAGTTATTTTTCTTTATTTGTATAATTTTGACATTTTTATGATTTTGTTTCATATAAATTATTGATAAAGCCAAAAATGAGCATGTTTTTATATAAAAACACTGGTTAAAGCGGTATAATTGGTATTGTAATATGATATCTATTGTGATATATTGTAAACAGATATTAGATAGAGGCGCGAATTGTTAAGAAGTTTTTACCATAAGATGCAAACCAGGTAAAAAGGGAGGAGCGTTCGCCGAAGAGATAAATGATTGCATGCGTTTATCCTCTGGGCTTATAGTGAAGATCTATAAGACTGTCATTATCAATAGATAATGGTGAGCTATCATTGTTCATACGCTGTTTATGTTGCAATGATACTCATTGCAACTTTTTTTGTAAAGGAGAACAATGATGGAAAATATTATTGATGCAGTGAGCTACGAAGAAAATATTATTCAATTACAACTTAGAAATGTTCCTAAACACCCAATGATTATTGCCAAGATATTTACAATCTTGAGTGAGTGTGGGGTAAATGTAGATATGATTTCTCAAGTAATGATTGAAGATGCGATGCAAATTGAGATTACACTTGATGAAAAATATCAAAAGAATCTTAATGATGCAATTATGAGATTAAAAGATGAGGTTAAGCAATTAGAAATTGCGACTAATCGTAAATATTTTAAAATTGCAGTTGGGGGAAAATTACTAGAAACGACCCCTGGGGCAGCGGCTAAAGTATTTACTATTTTAGGGGATAACAACATTCATTTTTATCAAGTAACAACCTCTAAACGAACAATCTCGTTTATTGTTGATAAGAAACACAAAGAATTAGCAATGAAAAAATTAGATGAAGCTTTTGGCTTAAATATATAGGAGGAAATTATGGCTATTTTTGAAGGTAGTGCAGTAGCACTAGTATTACCAATGCATGAAGATGGAAGTATTGATTATGATGGATTTAGACGTCAGGTTCAAAGAATGCTTGATGGCGGTGTTCAAGCTTTATTAGTTAATGGAACTACTGGTGAAACTGCAACGATTCATATTGATGATGAATTTAAATTATTAGATATTACATTAGAGATGGCAGCGGGAACTGGTGTAAAGGTTATCGCTGGAGCAGGATCAAATGACACCGCAACAGCTTTAAAGAAAGCACATTATGCTAAAGAAAAAGGGGCTGATGCAATTTTAGTTGTAACTCCATATTACAATAAAACAAGTCAGCGTGGTTTGATCAAACATTATACGACAGTTGCTGATGCAGTAGATATTCCAATGATTTTATATAATGTTCCAGGAAGAACGGGAATAAATATTAATGTTGCAACAGTTGTTGAATTAGCTAAACATAAAAATATTGTTGCTATGAAAGATGCAACAGATAATATTGCATATGCAATGGAAGTTTTAGCTAAAACTCAAGGTATGGATTTTGATATGTATTCAGGATGTGATGATAATATCTTGCCATTTATTTGTGCCGGAGGAAAAGGAGTTATTTCAGTATTATCAAATATTTATCCACGCCAAACTGAATTGTTGGCTCAATTAGCATTAAAAGGTGATTTACCTAAAGCTCAAGAATTGGCCTATGCTCTTGAGCCGGTATGTCGCTATTTGTTCATTGATGTTAATCCAATTATGCCTAAAGCTGCATTAGCAAGAATGAATGTATGTAAACCGACATTGAGATTGCCTTTGATTGAAACAACCGAAGAAAATAAAAAATTATTGTTTGATGCGATGGATGCATTTGAAAAGTTGGGGTTTTAAGATGAAAGTATTAGTATATGGATATGGATTAATGGGGAAAAAGATTGCCCATAAAGTAAGAAGTCAAAATGATATGGAATTAATGGGAATTGTAAGTTATGAATTTGATGAAAAAGTTCCTGAAAAAACATATAGTTCATTAAAAGAGTGCGATGAAAAAGCCGATGTCATCATCGACTTTTCTCATCCGAACAATTTAAATGATATTTTAACGTATGCATTAGCGAATCAAACAAAATTAGTAATTGCTACGACAGGTTATAGTCAAGAACAGCTTGATCAAATTAAAGAAGCATCTAAAGAAATTGCTATCTTTCAATCATATAACACATCATTTGGGGTGCAGATGGTTACAAAAATGTTACGACAATTCGCAAAAGAATTTTATGACGCAGGATATGATATTGAGATCCTTGAAAAACATCATAATCAGAAAATTGATGCACCTTCAGGAACTGCTGAATTATTATATGAAGTTATGGCTGAGGAAATTGATGGCGTAGAAGCGTGTTATGATCGCAGCAGTCGTCATGAAAAACGAAAGAAAGAAGAAATTGGGATCCAGTCATTGCGTGGGGGAACAATTTTTGGGGAACACACGATTATGTTTGCGGGAGTAGATGAAATTATTGAAATCAAGCATACGGCTTTATCAAAAGAAGTATTTGTTCAAGGTGCGATTAGTGCTGCTTATGCACTAAATGATAAAGATAATGGTTTATTTACTTTAAAATCATTATATTAATAGGGGGAAAATATGGTCTTACAAACGGAATTTGCACAAATTAAAAATAATAACTTATACATAGATGATGTTAAAGCAACAGAGTTAGCAAAAAAATATGGAACACCTTTATATGTTATGTCTGAAGGACATATTAGACATCAATTTAATAAATTAAAAACGAAAATGATTGAAAAGTATGAAAATACACTACCATTATTTGCATCAAAATCATTTTCTTGTATTGCAATTTATAAAATTGCTAAAGAATATGGTGTTGGAATCGATTGTGTATCAGCGGGTGAGATTTCAGTTGCTTTAAAAAGTGGATTTGATCCTAAAAAGATTTATTTCCATGGAAATAATAAATTACCATCAGAAATAGAATACGCGTTAGAAAACGGGGTAGAAAATTTTGTAATAGATAATTTTTATGAAATAGATTTAGTCCAAGAAATTGCTTCGAGATTAGGTGTCAAAATAAATGGGATTGTCAGAATCACACCGGGGGTTTATGCAGGAGGTCATGACTATATTCGAGTTGGTGCCAAAGATACAAAATTTGGTTTTAGCAGCCATGATAATACATATCTAAAAGCAATCAAAAAGGTAATTGATGCTCCAAATATTAATTTTGATGGAATACATTGTCATGTTGGCAGCCAAATTGAAGATATTCAAGCGTATGTTTTAGCAATGAATAAATTTGTTGAAATTGCTTATGAAATTTATGATATTTTTGGAATTGTAATTAATAAATTAAATGCAGGTGGTGGTTTTGGAATTGCTTATACAGCTGCTGATAACCCATTAGAATTTGAAACAGTAGTTGATACGATCATGGAAATCATTACTAAAGGATTTGATGCTCGGGGATTAAAACGTCCGATGGTCCTAGTTGAGCCTGGTCGTTATTGTGTAGGAAATGCTGGAATCACATTATATACCGTCGGGTCATCTAAATATATTAAAGATATTCGTGATTATATTACAGTTGATGGTGGGATGACTGATAATATTCGTTCTAGCTTATATGCTGCTAAATATGATGCTATTATTGCAAATAAAGCAGAAATGCCGACGGATCACCTAATTACTGTTGCTGGAAAGAACTGTGAATCTGGAGATATTTTAATTAAGGATATTATGTTACAAGACCCAGAGCCCGGAGATATTCTGGCAATGTTTTCAACAGGAGCGTATCATTATTCAATGTCATCAAATTATAATCAATTGCCAAAACCGGCAGTGGTATTTACGTATGAAGGTAAGGATCGTGAAGTGATTCGTCGCCAGACATTTGATGATTTAGTTTATTACGACATTGATTCAAAATATTAATTAAAGCGGCATATGCCGCTTTAAACATAGATGGAGGAATTTATGGAATTAACCTATAAGAATATTAAAGAGATTTCGCAAGAGAGATTAGTTGATTTATTTAAATCGGTAGAGTGGGAGTCAGCGAACTATCCTGCTCAATTAGTACAGGCAATAAAAAACTATGGAAGTGTTTTTAGCGCTTGGGATAATGATAAGTGTGTTGGTCTGGTTGCTTCGATGGACGATAGTATCATGGTTGCTTATGTTCATTATGTTTTAGTCAATCCACAATATCAAAAATATGGAATTGGTAAAAAACTGATGCAAATGATGCTGGAACATTATAAGGACTATCATAAAGTTTGTTTGATTGGTGTAAATACTGCTGTTGGTTTTTATGAACATCTTGGTTTTGAAGTTAATGAAAAAGCAAAACCAATGTTTTATCTGAATAAGAATTATTAATAAAAAATGACTTTTTAAGGAGTCATTTTTATTTAGTCTTATTTTTGGGCAATTACACAAATAGTTTTACTTGTTTTATCATATTTTTGTCCAATGACATCTTTATAAAAATCAAGCTTAGTAAAGCCGGCATTTTTTAAGTCTTTCTCTAATTCTTTCAGGGAAAAAGTATGTTCCCAGATATTATAAGTAGTTATTCTATCTTCATTAATGACAGTATACTGATTTAAAAATGTATGGACATTATCATAACGATAAAAAGCATTTAAAACTAAGTGCCAGTCATTATGCCAAAAACCATTTTCATTTATTTGCCAATTTTTATGTTCTACCGCTCCATCATATTGTAAAGGAGTAAAGACATCAAATAATAAAGCGCCTTTGGGGGATAATGTGTTATAGATCTTTTGCAAGAGCTTTTTCCTAGTAGCAGGAGGAAGGACACCAAAATCACAATAAATTAAAGTAACTAAATCATAGTGCTGTCTAAAGTTCGATTTGGTATAGTCACTACGAAGGTAAATAATATCAAATCCTTTTTGTTTGGCGGAAGCCTGAGCATAACTGATTGACCGTTTTGATAGATCGATACCAGTAACCTGATAACCATACTGATAGAATAATTCAGCATAAATACCGGGGCCACAACCAAGATCAAGTAAGTTGTTATAATGATGATTAGGTAGTACAGTATTGATCCAGGCAACTGATTTTTTTACAAAGTCAAGTTTACGGGTAGCTGATTCTTGGTTCTCGTTAAGATGAGCTTTTAACATGCCTTTTGAAATATGAGGGTCGTCCCAAATACTTGCTGTACTTTGTTCAAATAATTTAGGTCGCGTATTTAATTGTTTTAATATATCTTTCATCGTGTTTTGTCCTTTCGTATGATCCGGTAACTAGATAAAATAAAAAACTGTGGTTATTTCCACAGTTAAGAGTTTTGACTATTAATGTGGAAATTAAAATAATCATTTGGGCATAACAATAAAACCTGTTTTTGACAGGTAAAAAATTATGCATTTTTGATTATCTAAGTTTTCCACGTTTCACTTATGTTACTGATTATGTAACATCAAGTGCGCCGGACAAAATCATCTCCTTAATAGTTACCGTAATTAAATTATATAGTATTTATAAAGTAAAAACAATTAATAAAAGCCATAACTGCTATGGCATTTATTAATTTATAATTTGTCTGTTTTAAGACATAGATAATCAATTTCAGCAGGAGTTAATCTTATTTTTAACGCCTCAGCACATGAATCAAATTCACTTTTATTACGACTGCCAACAATAGCTGCAACATCAAATGGCTGGTCAAGTACATATGCAAGGGCAATATTGATTGAAGGAACTCCTTTGAGTTTTCCTAATTCTTTAGCCCATTTGTTGGCAATATTCTACTGCCGCTTGAACACGATCTAGTTCCCAATTGGATACACCATAAGTAGTAATTAAACCTTCTTGACGATGCTGTTCTAAACGATCCATTATTTCATTGACAGGGACACTAGGATCATCGCGATGAAGTAAGTAAATATCAAAATGATCGCACCCTGTATGAAGTAAACTATAATGAAGATCGTCAGTAATAATATCTGGCTTTACTCGCCAATACTCTGGATGATGGCAGCCTTCAGGGGTAATAATTGGGTGACATGCTTTATCCATAATTACTAATTGATCACGATTATTACGAGAATCAAACCATTTTTTTAAAACTCGTTCAGATTCACAAGCATGTTCTCCATCTTTGTTTGCCCCATAAAATCTACCTGTGTTGATTACTGTTCCTCCAGCAGCAACATATTGATCCGGCATTGTAAAAATTTCTTCTTCAAAGGCTGGATTAAACCAGGCTGTACCCATAATTAATTTTGAAATCGGTTTGTCTAAACCTTTAATGTTAATATATTCCATTTTTTCATCTCCTAAGCAGTTTTTTTGATTAAATAAGTATTTAAGATAAGACCGATGATTGCAACACCAATAGCAACTAAATAGACATTGTTATAGGCAAGGGGGCCGGCTTCACTGTTAACAAAATTAGCAGCTATCTGAGGTCCAAATAGAGAGCCGATTGAATTAGGAATAATTCATACACTATCATCACAATATATTCCAGATACAATCAGAGGTTATCTCCAGCAATATCCCCAAACAGAGTTTAAAATTCAAACTGATAAAACAGAAAATATTATTAAAGGACTAAAAGAACATAAATATGATATAGGTTTTTGTGGAAAAATAATTGCTCCAGAATTAGTTTTTATTCCTGTTTTATATCAGGAATTTGTTGCTGTTGTTCCACCAGATCACGAACTTGCAAATAAGCAGGAGATAAGTTTAGAAGAATTAGTAAACTATGATTTAGTAGGCTATCTTGATGATTTAGTAATTGCTCAAACAGTTAAAGAAATTTTTGCAGAACATAAATTGGAGCCCCGCTATATTTCTAAACAGGAAAATGAATTATTGATTGGTGGGATGATCAATCAAGGGTTTGGTGTAGGAATCGCTGCTAATACATCATTTTTAAAAGAATTTGATTTAAAGGTCATTCCTTTAAAATTAAAAAAAGATTACCGTGTAATCTATCTAGTTTATAATAAAGTAGATTATATTTCAGCAGCTGCAGAAAACTTTATCAACTATATTGCAATTAATAAAATAAATTTATAAAAAATTGCTGAAATGCAGTAACTCTTTAATCACTGTTTAATAATTTTGTTGTCTGTAAAGCTCTTGCTAAGATAACATAAATAATAATGCCACCAGCAGTCTGCATAGTTAGACCAGGTAAAGCTCCAAGTGCAGCGGGCCAAGTAAATAAAAAAGTTTCAGCTGCTGTATAAGCTATAATTTGGAAAACGCCACCACCAATTGCACTTATTATTTTACTTGGATACTGTTCCCAAATAATTCCCATGATCCAGGCCATAATGAATTTAATAATTAAAGTTGGTCCGATCCAGATAGCTGCACCACATAGTAAATCGGCTAAAGCACCTCCTAATGCACCAGCAAAGGCACCATCTCTTTTACCTAGAATCAATACACTTAAAAAGATCATACTGTCGCCCATATGAAAGTATCCTCCAGTAGCTGGATTGGGAATTCTAATACTGAATGTTCCAACAAAAATTAGGGCTATCATTAGTGCTGTTTTTGCGAGTTGATTTGTTTTTTCATTAATCATTTCTAATCCCCCTTTAGAATTGATAATATAATAGCAAAATATTGACCATATCTTAATAACCAATAATAAGATATTTTAAAAGGACAGTTTAAATTAATATAGAGAAAAAGTAATCTATGTAGTGACCAACTTTAGGAGGTCACTTTTTATATGAAGTAGAGTAAAGAACTTAAATTAGAATGTATTTAAAAACATAAAAAATGGTGAATGCATAAAAGGACCACCAGGAATTAAACATGAAGTTTTTATAATTAAGTTCTTCGCTGGTCTAGGATATTTGATTCACTTGGAGAAATAGGATTAGAACATGGAAGAGCAACCATATCTGTTGAACAAAGAATCGAATTGATTAATAGAGTTTAAAACAAGAGAACAATTCAAAGCTGCAATGAGTGAATATATCGAATATTATAATAACGAGAGAATCAATACAAAAAGAAAAGGATTGAGTCCACTTGCATATAGACAACAATCCTTTCAAGATTTAGCTTTAATTTAATGTGTCCAACTTTTTGGGAATACTACACTAAATCACTTTTTTCTTTGGTTTATTTAATTCCTCATGGATACCTTGCATTTTATAATCCAGATTAGAAATTGTTTTAGCACATTCAATTAGCTCATCACGAACTCCATCAGGAACTTCATTATCAGCTTTATATCGCAAGTGATGTTCTAAACTTGCCCAAAAGTCCATCGCAATCGTTCTAATTTGAATTTCTACAGTAGTTGGCTGAACTTTCTCTGCTAAGAAGATAGGAACTTCAACAACTAGATGTAAACTACGATAACCATTCTCCTTGGGATGTTTAATGTAATCTTTTTTGGCAATAAGTTTAATATCACTTTGTTTTATTAATAAATCAGCAATTTTATAGACATCGCTAACATAATTACAAATAACGCGAACACCAGCAATATCAGTCAAATTAGTTACAATAGAATCTAAAGATACTTCTAGACCCCGTTTTTCTAGTTTTCCCAATATACTGTTTACAGATTTTAAACGATATTCCATATGATGAATAGGATTATGATCATGTTTTATTTTAAACTCATCATCAAGAATTTCTAATTTTGTTCTTACTTCTTTAATTCCCGCATCATAAAGTTGTTGCAGCGCCATAAATTCTTGTAAAGTGTCAGTTATATCTGTATTAGGAACTAGTGCGGTAAAAGGATCACTGACAATTTCCTTTTGCATAATTCGATTAGTCATAAAATACCCCTTTATTAAATATTTTTTGTATAACTTAATCATAGTTGGTAATAATGAACTTGAGGTGAACTAGATGAAAAAAACAATTGTAGTATTATTAATTATGATGAATATTGTATCAGTAAATGCTTCAAGTAATGACCCAAAATATAAAATAATTGCCAATAGTAATAGTGATAAAGATATTAAGACAATGTATGAAACAAAAGATGACTTAATTAAAGACTATAAAGATTGGATTAAAAGTGTTGATGATGTTGATCAAGCACTAGCTGATCATCAAAAAGATTATCAAGCTAAGTATTATAATGGAGAATATACAATTGTCCTAGGCGCTGGCAAAGGAAAGGAACTTACGGGTACTTTGAAGGCAAGTTATTGTGTAAGTAGTAAAGAAATTAAAAAGAAATCATTTTTTGCAGAATTATTTTCTTAAGATTATCAGTGAAGCGAATTCTTCTAGTTGGTTATATCCAACTTTTGGAACTCACTTTACTGATAGTCTTTTATTATGTCCTAAATATAACTGAAATATGCTATACTATTTAATAGAGTAGTAATGAAAGGAGTCAGAGATGAAAACAGTAAAAGATGCTGAAATCTTTTGTCAATATATAGCCCATGAGTATCTTGGGAAGCGTAATTATAAGTTATTAGAAGATATAATTGATAAAAGGATTACAATCATTGGGACGGGAGCTCACGAGGTTAGTCGCAACATTCAAGAACTTATGACGGCTTTGAATAAAGAAGCAGAACTTTGGGATGGAACTTTTATAATTGAAGATGAATGGTATCAGGGAACTGAATTAGCTGATAACTTATTTGTAGTAATTGGCCAAATTGAGGGCCGACAAAATAGTAACGACCAGTTAGTCTATAGTTTTTCATCACGAGTAACCTTTATTATTGAATATCATGATATGCAGTGGAAGATTATCCATGTTCATCAATCAGTACCGGATTATAGTCAAGGTGATGATGAGTTTTTCCCACAACGGATTGTCGAAGAAAGTAATGCTCAGTTAAAAAAGGAAATTGCTGAAAAGACGAAGGAATTAGAGATGTCCAATCAACAAGTAATCTATAATTTAAGACATGATTATCTTACTGGAATCTTAAATCGTCCATCACTTGAAAAAGAAGTTACTGAAGCGATGAGTAATCATCAGTATGGAGTGATCTTAGTATTAGACATAGATTATTTTAAAGAAGTTAATGATAATAATGGTCATCCGTATGGTGATGAGGTTTTGATAAAATTAGCTAATACAATGCAAGAAAGTTTTAAATCAGGAATTTGTGGTCGCATTGGCGGTGATGAATTTATCATTTATCTGGCTTTAGACGATGCTAATTATGATGCAATTGAAAAGACTATTAAAGAATTTAAACAAAATTGGCAGAAGAATATTACAACAATTGATAGAAGCAGCACAATTACTTTAAGTATCGGGGGAGCATATTATCCTAAACATGGTAAAAATTATCAAGAGTTGTGGTCTAATGCCGATAAAGCACTATATTTAAGTAAAAATAATGGTCGAAACAGAATATCTATATATCAACTCTAAACAGTTCTCGAAAGGGAACTGTTTTATGTTTAAAATAAATCGTTTCGTTAATAATTTAAGAGGTCAAACATATAATAAAATTAGAGGTGGAACATGTTAACAAAATTTGATGAACAAGCCCAAAAAGCAATTGTGGTAGGCGAAAGTATTGCTTTTGATTTAGGTCATAATAATGTCGGTAGTGAACATTTACTGCTATCGCTGTTAAAGATAAGTGATTCCAAATTACGGGAATTAGTTAAGAAATATGATGTTGATGATAAAAATATATATGAGGATATAAAAAGGTTGTTTGGGACAAATGATGATCAACCTTTTTATATGGAGTATAGTGATGCTGTAAAAAGTATCTTAGAAGCAGCAATGGAAATCACTAATCAACAAAATAAAAGTAAAGTAACGCTTAATATCCTAACAATTGCTTTATTGCAGAGTGAAGAAAGTGTAGCTCACGAATTATTAAAGAAATATAAAGTTGATTTTGAAGAAATTATCTATCAATTAAATGAAAGTAGTGAATTAGAAACTAAATTAGATCAGATTCAATCACTAGTTAATCTTAATAAGAAAGTAAAACAGGGTGAACATTTAATTGTTGGTAGACAAAAAGAATTAGAAAAATTATGTATGATTTTAAGTAAGAAAGAAAAAAATAATGCGTTGATTATTGGTGAAGCTGGTGTAGGTAAGTCAGCTTTAGTAGAAAAATTAGCGTATTTAATTAATCAAAAACAAGTAAATGAAGGATTAAAAAAGAAAATTATTTATGAATTGAGCTTATCTAGTATTGTTGCAGGAACAAAATATCGTGGTGAATTTGAAGAAAAGCTACGAAAGATTATTGATAAGGTAAAGGAAATGGATAATGTCATCATTTTTATTGATGAGATCCATAATATTATTGGAGCTGGTGGCGCCGAAGGGGCTATTGATGCTGCTAATATTTTAAAACCGTATTTAGCGAGAAAAGATCTAACGATTATTGGTGCAACAACGACAGAAGAATATTTCCAGCATTTTGAAAAGGATCAAGCAATGAATCGACGTTTTAGTGTTATTACACTAAAAGAAAATACTAAAGAAGAAACATTAGAAATTTTACAGAAAACTAAATTATTTTATGAGCAATTTCATCAGATTGAAGTCGATAATGAAGTTTTAACATATTTAGTTGATAATGTTGATCGTTATATCAAAAATCGAACTTTCCCTGATAAAGCCATCGATATTTTTGATTTAGCTTGTGTTAAAGCCCGATTTAAGCAGCAACATATTATTACTAAACAAATTGTTAAAGATGTTATAGAAGAATATACATCAGTTAAGATAAGTGAGGATTATGATTATGATGAAATTAAAGCAAAATTGAATCATCATATTATTGGACAAAGTAAAGCGATTGAACAAATAATCAATCAATTAAAATTAACAAAACAGTCAAAACAACCAAGTGCAGTAATGTTATTTGTTGGAAATAGTGGTGTTGGAAAAAGTGAAAGTGCAAAACAGCTTTCAAAACTTTTGGGGCGTAAATTGATTCGCTTAGATATGAGTGAATATCGTGATAGCAGCAGTGTTCAAAAGATAATTGGAGCAGCCCCGGGATATGTTGGTTATGATAAACCAAGTTTATTACTGGGACAATTACAAACCTATCCTAAAAGTATTATTCTTTTAGATGAAATTGATAAAGCAAGTCAAGATGTTATAAATCTTTTTCTTCAAGTATTTGATGAAGGTTATTTAGAAGATAGTCATAAACGAAAAGTATATTTTAATAATACAATTATTATTATGACGTCAAATAAAGGGACTGCTAAAAATACATTAGGATTTAAAAAGAATAATCATAGTAGTAAAGTTAAGAATTTTTTTAGTGATGAATTATTAAGCCGTATCGATGAAATAATTAATTTTAAGAATTTAACAAAAATGGATTTAAAGAAAATTATTCGTAAAAATTGTCCTCATGAGGTTAAAGAAGAAGATATTGAGTTGATTTTAAAGGAATATGATATGAAACTTCAAGGAAGAGGAATTGTTAAAGCAGCTAATAAATATTTTCAAAATAAAGCGAAGGCTCAAAGTTAATTGAGTCTTCGCTTTTTCCATAAAATAATTAATAGTGTGATGATTGCAATAATCAGTGCGTATTGTTTAACATATTTACTAATTAAGATCCAGTTATTTCCTAAAATAATTCCAAGAACTACTAAAATACTATTCCAAATGATTGTACCAATCAAAGTATAAAATGAGAAACTAAAGAAGTTCATTTTAGTAATTCCGGCAGGCAGAGAAATCAATGATCTAACAATCGGAATCAAGCGACCAATAAGAACAGAGATTTTTCCATATTGTTCAAACCAGTTAAGGGAACGGGATAGATCATGACGTTTAAAATAAAATCGGACTAGAAGCTTTTCGAGTCGTTCTAGATTGATTAAGTAGCCAAACCAATATAGAATCACTGCGCCTAAATAAGAACCAAGCGAAGCAACTGTAATTACGCCTAGAGGTGTTAGGTTTGTGATCGTTGTCATGAAACCGCCAAAAGTTAAAATTATTTCACATGGGATAGGCGGAAATAAATTTTCAATCGCAATTAAAAGAAAGATTGCCTTGTAGCCGTAGGTGTTAATATAAGCGAGAAGGTTTGTGAGCATAAGTGACCTCCTGTTTTGATAATGGGATTACTTTATTAGCCAGATAGATCAATAAGTTATCAAATGGTAATAGAATAATAGTTGAAATGATATTAAAGAAAGTATGCATATAAGCAATTTGCATCATATAATTTGGAGTCAAGGATTCGATGAATGAAACTAGTGGGATAAATTTTGCTAAGATTACAAAAATAATAGTTCCGAGTACATTAATTAAGATATGAATAGCACTTAAACGTTTTGAACTGCGATCGCCATTAAGTGATGCTAAAACTGCGGTTATACAAGTGCCAATATTTTGACCATAAATAACATTGGTAGCCATTGCAAAACTAATTAATCCCTTTTGATAAATAGTTTGCAAGACGCCAACTGATGCAGTTGAGCTTTGAATCAACGCCGTAAAAACTGTTCCAACTAAAATAGCGGTTAAAGGATTGTCTAAATGACCAAACATATTAATAAAATATGGGGATGTTTGTAATGGTGCCAGAGCTACGGCCATACTGTCCATTGCTAAAAAAATCAATCCTAGGGCCATTAAGACACGTCCTAAATAAGCAATTTTATTTTTTAAGAACATTAGTAATAATCCAAGGACACATAAATAGATTGCTGACTGACCTAAATCTAAAGCAATCATGAGTCCAGTTACAGTAGTTCCGATATTAGCACCTAAAATAATCCAAGTTGCTTGATTTAATGAAATTAGATGACTATTAAGGAGACCGATGAGAATAATAGTTGTAGCAGAGGAACTATGAATTATTGCTGTGATGGCTGTTCCGGTGATAACACCTAAATATTTATTTGAAGATAGTTTATATAAAATATTTTCAAGCTTATCGTTTGCTAAGGTATCAAGGCTAGTTGACATTAGATGCATACTATAAAGAAAAACACCGAGACTAGCAATAAAACCAATTATATTTTTAGTAATAAAATCACTCCCTTATTATTACTAATTATATTAATAAATCGATAAATAATGTTTGTTTTCAAGATAATCATTAAATGTTACAATGAGTGAAAGGATGTGATATTGATGAATTATAGTGCGATTATTTTATGTGCTGGAAAAGGAAGCCGGAGTGGACTGGATTATAATAAAATGTTATATCGTTTTGGTGATCAAACTGTGTATCAAATGACGATGAAAACTTTTTTAAATGATCCGCGCTGTAAGCAGCTTGTTGTAGTTACAAAAGCGGATGAGATAACTGATTTAAAACAGTTAGTGACAGATAAGAGAATTGTTTATGTTTATGGAGGTAAAGAGCGTCAAGATAGTGTTTATAATGGCCTGCAGGTAGTTGACCAGGATCATGTATTAATCCATGATGGAGCTAGACCATATATAACGACAGAAAAAATAGATGATTTATTATTATGTTTAAAAGAATATGATGCCTGTTTATTGATGGTACCAGTTAAAGATACGATCAAACTTTGTTGTGATGATACTGTTGAGGTGACTTTGCCGAGGGCAAGATTGATGCAAGCTCAAACTCCGCAAGCCTTTAAAACGAGTTTAATTAAAGTTTGTTATCAACAGGCTCAAGATAGTGGGTTTATTGCTACTGATGATGCCTCATTGGTTGAAGAGTTTAGTACAGCTCCAGTCAAAGTTGTAATAGGCAGTTATGAGAATATTAAAATAACTACTCCTGAGGATCTTTAAATGAAGGAAAGAAATAATAATTTTATTACTCATAAAATCATTATAATCATTGTTTTATTAGGATTGATCATGGGGGCGTTAGTTTATCAGTTGCGCTTAGCAGGGGAAGGCGAAACTACGATAACAGCTAAAGAGTTAAAGGGACAGATAGTTGATATAACACATGAAACAATCAGTTTGCGTGATGATAATAATATTGTTTATACGGTGGATTGTCAAAAGGCCAAAATAAAAGGTGATGAGTTACAGTATGGGAACTTAGTAACTATCAAATATACGGGTAAACTCGAGCAAACAACCGCGATACAAGCAATTGATGTTTTAGGCTTAAATGTTCAAGCGGTTCAAGTTAGAAATGGTGGAACTGGTAATACGGATGCTACGATAGCTTCGCATAAGATTGCAGTAATGGTTGAAAAGATGACGTTAGAGCAGAAAATAGCACAATTATTTTTAGCTCGGTGTCCTGAAAGTCAAGCAGTTGAGTTGTTGTCACAATATCAATTAGGTGGCTATATGTTATATAATCGTGATTTTCATAATCGGACCCGTGAGGAAGTAATTGAAAATATTCAGTCATATCAAAAAGCAGTTACTATCCCGATGTTGATTGCAGTAGATGAAGAGGGCGGAACTGTAGTACGGGTTAGTAATAATTTACGTAGTAACAAATTTCGTTCTCCCCAAGATGTTTTTAAAGCAGGCGGGATGGACGCTATTATTAGTGATGCTACAGAAAAGTCGGAGTTTTTAAAAGAATTTGGAATTAATGTAAATATAGGTCCGGTAGCTGATGTTGCAATGAGTAAAGATGATTTTATCTATCAACGTTCATTTGGAACTGATCCTAATGAAACAGCTGAATTTGTGAAAAATGTCGTAAAGGCAATGAATGATATTAAGATGGGAAGTGTTTTAAAACATTTTCCCGGATATGGGAATGTTGCTGATAATCATACTGCTATATGCCATGATTCACGTGATTATGATTCGCTTGTCAATAATGATTTCTTACCATTTAAAGCTGGAATATCTGCAGGTGCAAATAGTATTTTGATTAGTCACATAGTAGTTGATAGTATTGATGATCAAAATCTAGCATCATTGTCACCTAGAGTGAGTAAGATTTTACGAGATGACTTAAATTATCATGGCGTTATTATTGCTGATGATATTTCAATGGCTAGTGCAAAAGCCTTTGGAAGTGAAGGTGAAGTTGCGCTTAAAGCGATTAAGGCAGGGAATGATTTAATTATGACTTCTAATCCTCAAGAACATATCTCGGCACTTATTACAGCAGCTAAGAATGATGAAATATGTCTCAATTCGTTGGATCGTTCTGTAATGCGAATCTTAACTTGGAAAAGTCAGTTAGGGATACTGTAAAATATGATGATTTAATCAAATAAATCATTGCTTTGTTTTGATTGGTGTGCTATTATAATTGAGCATGTAAAAATATTATATTTACTGCCTGCTTATCCAAAGAGATAAGCCAATAGACCATAGGAGGTATAGAAATGAACAAGTATGAAATTATGTTTATTGTAAAACCTGACGTTGAAGATGACGCTAGAAACGCTTTAATCGAAAGCTTTAAAGGAATTTTAACTGCTAACGGTGGAACTGTTGATAACGTTGACGAATGGGGATTACGCGATTTAGCTTATGAAATCAAAGATTACAAAAAAGGGTACTATGTAGTTGTTGATGCTACTTGTACAGCTGCTGATGTTGCTGAATTTGAACGATTATCAAACATCAATGCATCTATGTTACGTCATTTAACTCTTCGCAAATAGAAGGAGGCGTACTAGATGATTAATAGAGTAGTCCTAGTAGGACGAATGACTAGAGATCCTGAACTTAGAAGAACACCACAAGGTGATGCGGTTACTTCTTTTACTTTAGCGGTAAATCGTAATTTTACAAGCAGAGATGGTCAACAACAAGCAGATTTTATTAATTGTGTTGTGTGGCGTAAACCTGCTGAAAATGTTGAGAGATATTGTTCTAAGGGAAGTTTAGTTGGTGTTGAAGGAAGAATCCAAACACGTAGCTATGACAATACTCAAGGTCAAAAGGTATATGTTGTAGAAGTTATTTGTGATAGTGTGCAATTCTTAGAAACAAGAGCTGCTCGTGAAAGGCAACCACAGCCACAACAACAAATGCAACAACCGTACCAACAACCACAAAATAATGATAATTTCTATGATATGAAAACAGTTGAATTAGAAAAAGAATTTGATAATTCAATTAATACATATGATATCATGGAAGATGATATTCAGTTTTAAAGAAAGGAGTTTTCAAAATGGCATTTAGAAAACAAAGAATGGGTAGAAAAAAAGTTTGCTACTTCACTAAAAACAAAATTACTTACATCGATTACAAAGATGTTGAATTATTAAAAAGATTCGTTTCAGCTAACGGGAAAATTATCCCAAGACGTGTAACTGGTACTAGCGCTAAATATCAAAGAATGTTAGCTACAGCTATCAAACGTGCTCGTCAAATGGCTTTATTACCATACGTTGGTGAATAATTGAAATTTAAACCCTTGATGAATTCAAGGGTTTTTCTTTTTTTCTAAAAGATTTGACATCAAAAAATCTTTTAAATAGAAATAATAGGTGTAAATATAGTGATTTATGGATGAGAAACCATTAAAAATCAATAAAATAAGTGTTATCATACATTGGTGAATAATTTTGACTAATAAACCTTGATTAAATCAAGGTTTATTTATAGAACAGTTTGATTTAGCAAATCTTAGATATTGTTTAAAGTTATAGTTAACAAATCATATAATTTTATAAAAAGTAATTATATAATGAAAAAGATTATCTTTTTAAAATAATTGAATAAAAATGGCATTTAAGTATAATGAAAAGAAGAGGTGAGTATGATGATTGCAAGTGAGAGGTTTTTAAGAATAGTAAATACAGTTAATGAACGTGGGTTTATTTCAACAAAAGAACTTTCTGAAAACTTAGATGTAACAGAAACAACGATAAGAAGAGATTGTGAAGAACTTGAAAAACAAGGACTGCTGATAAGGGTTCATGGCGGAGCAAAAAGTATTGAGCAAAAAACAATTCTTTCAAATAAAGATGAAAAACAAATGAGCGAAAGAATTACTAATAATAAAGAGAAAGATTTAGTATGTAAAAAAGCAGCATCATTTATCAGGGATGGAGATTGTATATTTTTAGATGGTGGAACAAGTATTGTACCGATGCTAAAATATATAAAAGGAAAAAATGTTAAAATAGTAACACATAGTACCTTGATTGCAAATGGATTTAATGATTTTGAATCTGAATTATTTATGATTGGTGGTAAATATATTCCAGAATACAATATGTCAGTTGGTCCAATTACTTTAAGTGACTTAGAAAAGTTTAATTTTGATTATGCTTTCTTAAGTTGTGCCGGGATAGATATAGATAGAAAATTAGTCTATACAGCTGAAATGGATACAATGGCAGTAAAACAAAAAGCAATGGACTTAGCAGTAAAGAAGTATTTATTAATTGATTCATCAAAGTTAAGTGTTAAAGGTTTTTGTAGCTTTATTAGCAGTGATGATTTTGATGCAGTTATCTGTAATAAGGATGCTCATATGAATATTGATGATATCCCAGTAAATTATATTTTAACAAATGAAGATTAAATAAAGACATATTGAACTAGTTTGTTTGATATGTTTTTTTATAAAAAAAACAAAAACGAACAAAAATAAACAAATATATGTTTACAAATGTTTGTTTATGTGTTATTTTTTAATTAAGGAGGAAAGATAACGAACAAAAACAAACAAAAATAAATAGTTATCTATTAGAAAAATGAAAAAAATAACAAAAAAGGCAAATGAAATGAATTTAAAGGAGTTAGCATCTTATATTGACTATTCAGTTTTAAAACCAGAATTTACTGAACAGGAAATTATCGATCTAACAAAAGATGGAGTAAAGTTAAATTGTGCAACTATTTGCATTAATCCTGGTTATATGGATTTATGTGAGCCTTATGTTAAAGGAACAGACACAATGCTATGTCCAGTATGTGATTTTCCATTTGGAACAAGCTCAACAGAATCTAAAGTTAAACAAATTGAAATTGTGGCTAAATACGATTCGGTTAAAGAAATTGATATAGTCGCTAACTTTGGAATGATCAAAAGTGGAAAGTGGGAAGAAGTTTTAGCGGATATTAAAGCCTGTACCGAAGCGGCCCATAAATATGGAAGAGAAATTAAAGTTATTTTTGAGACTGATGCTTTAAATGAGTTACAAATAAGAAAAATGTGTCATATTTGTATAGAAGCGGGTGCTGATTTTGTTAAAACGAGTACTGGATTTTTAACGGGACATGAAGCTCATGGAGCGAGTTTGGAAATAATCAAAGTAATGATGGAAGAATGTGGTGATAAAATTAAGATTAAAGGAAGTGGATGTATTCGAACAAGAGAACATTTTTTACAATTGATTGATATGGGAATTGATCGTATGGGAGTTGGATATAGATCAGTATCTGTTGTGTTAGGGTTAGACTAGCTAATCAAAAGTGTTTACAAAAGCTAAGAAGAGAAGGGGGCGGTGTAAACGATGTTAAATAAAAAGGCTAATGAAGCTAGAAAAAGTATTATTAAAATGATATATGAAGCTAAATCTGGACATCCAGGTGGATCTTTATCTTGTATTGATATTTTAATGTACTTGTACCAAAAGGAATTAAAGCTAACTAAAGATAATATTAATTCTAATGAAAGAAATAAGCTGGTACTATCTAAAGGTCATGGGGCACCAGCTTTATATGCTGTATTAAAAGAAATGAAAGTGTTAGATGAAAAAGAGTTAATGACTTTTAGAAAAATTAATTCTTCTTTACAGGGGCATCCAAATATGAATGATACGAAAGGTGTAGATATGTCAACGGGATCATTAGGGCAGGGGATAAGTGCAGCTGTTGGAATCACTTTGGCAAATAAGTACAAAAATAATAATTATTATACTTATGTAATTTGTGGTGATGGAGAATTTGAGGAGGGACAAGTATATGAGGCTCTAATGGCAGCAAGTCATTATCAACTTAGTCATTTTATTCTTTTTCTTGACTATAATGGATTACAAATTGATGGAAAAATAGTCGATGTTATTGGGCCGCAACCTTTCTTGGAAAAGTTCTTAGCTTTTGGTTTTGAAGTTATCAATATAAATGGTCATGATTTTGATGAAATTGAAGCAGCTGTGGAGATGGCAAAAAATAGTCAAAAACCTACTGCAATCATTGCTCATACAGTAAAAGGAAAAGGAATTTCATTTATGGAAAATGAGATTGAATGGCATGGAAAGGCTCCAAATCGTAAAGAAATGGAACAAGCTCTGAGGGAGTTAGGAGGTCATTAGGATGAAGATTGCAACAAGAGAGGCCTTTGGAGAAGCACTAAAAGAGCTAGTGATAAAAAATAACGATGTTATTGTTTTGGATGCGGATTTATCGCCCGCAACAAAAACATGTTATGCTAAGGAAGCAAGACCACAGCAATTTTATAGCACAGGAATTGCTGAAGCAAATATGGTCGGAATAGGTGCAGGTTTGGCGGTTCAGGGGTTAAAGCCTTTTGTAAGTTCATTTGCCATGTTTTTAGCAGGGCGTGCTTTTGAACAAATTAGGAATTCTATTGCTTACCCACATTTAAATGTAAAACTTTGTGCAACTCATGCCGGCTTGACTGTTGGCGAAGATGGAGCAACTCATCAATGTAATGAAGATATTGCTTTAATGCGAGTTTTGCCGGGCATGGTAGTTTTGCAACCGTGCGACGCAAATGAAACAAAAGCTATGATGCAGTTTATGGTTGACTATGATGGTCCTGTATATTTAAGAACGAGCAGATATGCAGTGGATAATATTTTGGACTCTAATTATAAATTTCTTTTAGGCGAAATCGTTCCAATTGTTAAAGGTTGTAAAATTGCTTTTTTAGCGACTGGTATTATGGTAAATGAGGCTAGGAAAGCTATTGAAATTTTAGCTAAAAATAATATATACCCATCATTATACAATGTGTCCTCACTTAAACCAATAAATACGATGCAACTAAATTCAATTATAAATAGTTATGATCTTATCTTTACATTGGAAGAACACAATATTATAGGTGGTTTGTATAGTTTAGTTTGTGAGAAGTTGGATAAGCCTAAAAAGATATATCCAATTGCTATCCAAGATACATTTGGTGAAAGTGGAACACCAGAGGAATTAATGAGTAAATATAAGATTGATGCAGATTACCTAGTAAAGTCTGTATTAGAAACAGTGGAGGAATAAAAATGACAAAGTTTAAAGATGATTTTTTATGGGGTGGCAGTTTAGCAGCTAATCAATGCGAAGGTGCTTTTGATGCAGATGGAAGAGGTCTAGATTTAATGGATGTAATTCCGGGCGGATTAGAAGCAAGGCAGGCAGCATATGCTTCACCACTTGATTATATGAATGAAAATATTGAGTATTGTCCAAATAGAATTGCAATCGATTTTTACCATCGTTACAAAGAGGATATTGCTTTGTTTGGAGAGATGGGTTTCAAATGTTTACGTTTGTCAGTTAACTGGACGCGTTTATTTCCGTATGGAGATGAAGAACAACCAAATGAAAAAGGCCTAACATACTATGATAGTTTAATAGATGAATTACTTAAACATGGAATTCAACCTTTAATAACACTTAATCATTTTAATGTACCGTTGTATTTAGCAAAGCATTATGGTGGCTGGGCTAATCGAAAAATGATCGATTTCTACTGCCGACTAGTCCGTCTGTTAATGACCCGTTATAAAGGAAAGGTAACAAAATGGTTAACTTTTTGTGAAATTAATGTTGGTTTATTTCAGCCCTATTCAACCCTAGGTTTATTATATAGAAAAGGTGATAATATTGAACAAATTAAGTATCAGGCAATGCATCATCAGTTACTCGCTTCAGCATTAGCAACAAAAATAGGACATGAGATTGATAAAAATAATCAAGTTGGATGTATGATTGCAGGTGGGGTCGTCTATCCGTATACTTGTCACCCATCAGATGTATTAAAAGCTTTTGAGGAAAATAATAAGGAACTAATGTTGACAGATGTTCAAGTTTTTGGAGAATATCCATATCATATGAAAGCTAAAATGAAAAAAGAAGGAATCACTATACATATGGAAAAAGATGATGAGGAGATTCTAAAAAATAATACAGTTGACTTTGTTGCTTTCAGTTATTATGCAAGTAAAGTAGTAACGACAGATCACAGATTAAAGATCAATAACTATGGCAAGTTACAAAATCCTTATTGTGATGCATCACAATGGGGATGGATCATTGATCCTCAAGGAATAAGAATTACATTGAATTTCTTACAAGAAAGATTTCATAAACCATTATTTATTGTTGAAAATGGTTTAGGAGCACCTGATGTTGTAGAAACAGATGGCTCAATTAAAGATGATTATAGAATAGAATATTTAAAAGCTCATATTGAACAAGTAAAACTAGCACTAGATGATGGAATTGATTTGATGGGTTACTTAACCTGGGGCCCAATAGATGTAATTTCAGCAACTGAAGGTCAAATGACAAAACGTTATGGGTTTATATATGTTGATCGAGATGATGAAGGAAAGGGAACATTAAAAAGATCAAAGAAAAAATCATTTAACTGGTATAAAAAAGTTATTCAATCAAATGGTGAGGAATTAGAAAATATTTAAAGAAGATAAGGGGATGAAGATCATGTCGAGAAAATGTATAATCGGACAATCTGGTGGGCCGACAGTAGTTATTAATGCAACATTAGCCGGGGTCATTCAAGGAGCTTTGAAAGCAGATTATGAGAAAATATATGGAATGATTAATGGAATAGATGGATTGTTAGATGAAAAGATGGTTGATTTAAGTAGTTTTAAAGATCAGAAGAATTTGTTTAAGTTGATTCATACACCAGCAATGTATTTAGGCTCATGTAGATATAAGATTTTCGAAAAGGATCAATCAATTAAGCAAAGAATAATTACAATATTAAATAAGTATGAAATTACTGACTTCTTTTATATTGGTGGTAATGATTCAATGGATACTATTGAAAAATTAAGTACTTATGCAAAAATATGTAATTGCCCAATCAACTTTATTGGTATTCCTAAAACAATTGACAATGATCTTATGAATATTGATTATACACCAGGATACCCTTCTGCCTGTCATTATGTTGCTACCTCATTATGTGAAATTGCTTTTGACAGTGTTATATATCCAATAAAATCAGTAACGATCGTAGAAATTATGGGGCGAGATGCTGGCTGGTTAACAGCTTCAGCACAACTTGTTAATGAAGTCTATCCTGATTCTATCGATTTAATTTATATGCCGGAAAACATTTTTGATGAAAATGACTTTCTTGAACAGATCAAAGATAAATTAAAAAAGAAGGATCACTGTATTATTGCTGTATCTGAAGGTATTCGAGATCAATATGGAATGTGTGTATCACTAGATAGTGGGATTCAAAAAGATGCATTTGGTCATTTATCAAATAATGGCTGTTCAAATTATCTAAAAAAACTTATCGGTGACCATCTTGGCTGTAAAGTACGGGCCATTCAGTTAAGTACCCTTCAGCGTTGTGCAGCACATTTAGCCAGTTACATAGACATAGAAAATGCTTTACGTATTGGTAGTTATGCAATAAATTGTGCGTTGGATAAACGAACGGGGATTATGGTCACAATTTCAAAAAATAGAAATGAATTTTTATTAAGTCACGTTGATATTCATAAAGTAGCAAATCATGTTAAACCATTTCCATTAGAATGGATTGATGAAAAGAATAAGAAGATTAAAAAAGAATATATTGATTATGTGGTTCCTTTAATATATAAAAGTGGACAAATTGAGCTTCCTCAATATTTGCAATTAAATGAAAGATAGTCAGGCTTTTAATCTTCTTAATCAATTTTTAGCGATAAATACATATGATGAAAAGAAAAAGTATGATCTGATTTTAGTATTAGGAAATGCTATTGCTGAAACTGGATTAATAGCTTATCAACTATACAAAACAGGGCATGCTTATCACTTCATGATTGCTGGAGGAAAAGGTCATACTACAGATATTTTAATCAATACGATTAAAGAGAAGTATGATATTAAAGATATTACTAAAAGAAGTGAAGCAGAATTATTTAAGTATCTTATTGAAGAAAATTATGGGGTAGACAATACTATTTTATTAGAAAAAGAATCTACTAATTGTGGGGAAAATATTCAGTTTGCTTTCAAACTTCTCAAAAAAGAAGACATTATAGTAAAAAATATTTTATTGGTTCATGATCCTCTTATGCAAAGGCGAATCGATGCAACTGCAAGACATTATGCTCCACATATAAATTTTGATAATTATAGATGTTTTTTGCCAGTTGTTGAGAATATTGGATTTGAACTTAAAAATAATATTTGGGGCTTATGGTCAAAAGAACGATATATTTCACTTTTATTAGGAGAAATGAAGAGAGTCATCGATGATAAAGATGGCTATGGACCAAATGGTAAGCAGTATATTGAACATGTTGAAGTTCCTCAAAAGATACTGGCGGCATATAGATATATCTTTTTTCGATATGGTAAATATCAAAGGAAATAAAAACTTTATCAATAATATTTAGACTTTTGGTGAAACAAAAGTCTTTTTTATGATTTCTTAATTTTGGAAATGAATTGATAAACGGTGTAAACAATATTATTGTGTAAATATAAATTAAAAGGAGGAAAGAAGATATGAAAAAGGCAGCAGTTATTGTAGCTCCAGGGTTTGAAGAAGGGGAGACGTTATCTATTATAGATATTATTCGTCGTGCTAATTTTCAATGCGATATGATCGGTTTTGAAAAGGATGTTGCAGGAGCACATGATATTATTGTGAAATGTGACAGCGTACTAAATGATGAGGTAATTGATTATGATATGATTATTTTACCAGGAGGGTATCCCGGTGCTGCTAACTTAAGAGATAATACAAGGTTAATCGAAATTTTAAATATAATGGCACAAAAAAACAAGTATATTTGTGCCATATGTGCAGCTCCGATTGTTTTAGAAAAGGCGGGATTACTAAAAGGAAAAAACTATACTGCTTATGTGGGATACGAGCAAAAAATAAAACAAGGAAATTACTTACATGATAAAGTGGTGATTGATGGGAAAATTGTAACGAGTCGCGGTCCAGCAACAGTTTATGCATTTGCATATAAGCTGGTAGATTTATTGGGTGGCAATTCACTAGCTCTCAAAAAAAGAATGGTCTATTTTAATGCTTTTGATGTTAAGGAGGATGAATAGTATGAGAAAAGCTGCAGTATTGGTAGTAGATGGATACGAAGAAAGTGAAACAGTGACGATTGTAGACTTGTTAAGAAGAGCCGGAATTGAGTGTCATACATTTGGTTTTGCTGAACAGTACGTTAGGGGGATGCAGGGGATGATGATAAAAGTAGATAAGATTTTTAGTGATGAGATCAAAAATTATGATATGCTGGTTTTACCTGGCGGAAGACCAGGGGGTGTGAATTTAGGAGCAAATCCACTGGTTATTGAAATGGTTCAATACTATAATGAAAATGGAAAGTATTTAGCAGCAATATGTTCTGGAACAATTGTTTTATCAAAGGCAAGAGTTATCGACGGTAAAAATGTGACTGGCTATACTGGATATGCCGATAAATTAGTAGGTGGAGAATTTGTTGATAAGGTTGTTGTTTTTGATCAGAATATTATAACAAGCCAAGGGCCAGCAACATCATATCCATTTGCATTTAAGATTATCGAAGTGTTAGGTCAAGATGTTAGTGAAATGAAGGAAAGACTATTATATAACTTTGCTGGTGGAAGATAAGTGAAAGTGAGTGATAATAATGATCTATGATAAATTACCGATAGTTTTTTTAAGTACGCTTGTCAGCGAAAAAAATGGCTCAACTAATAGCCAGATAGCAGCATATATTTTGAATCACCTTGAGGAAGTTCAAAATCTTGGAATCAAGGAAATTGCTAAGGAATGCAATGTTGCGGTAAGCTCAATTTCCCGTTTTTGTAAAGAAGTAGGTTTAAGGGACTTTGCTGAATTAAAAGAACTGTTGTTGTCAACAGATTTATCTTTTGAAGATCATTCACACGCAACTTCGAAACAAGCAAGACTGCATGATTATAGTCATAAAGTAAGAGAAAGTATTATCATGGTTGAAAAATCAATTGATATGGATGCAGTAATTGATTTATGTAAGGATATCAATGAATATCAAAAGGTAGCCATTTTTGGTTTGTTAAAAGCTGGAGCAGTAGCTTTTAATTTGCAAGGTGACTTATTAATGCTGAATAAACAGGTATATACTAATATCTCCTATTCTCAACAAATTCAATATATTGTTGCGGCTGATGAAGATGATTTGATTATAATTTTTTCGTATACAGGTGCATATTTTGATTATCAAGATTTAAGAGCTTTGAAAAAAAGATTAACAGCACCTAAAATATGGATGATATCGAGTGATGACAGAGAGTATCCTGAATGTATTGATCGAACAATTTTATTTAAATCGTTACAAGATCAAAACAGTCATCCTTATCAATTACAATTTATTGCCGGACTAATTGCTCAAGAATATTCACGTTTGCATCAGCTTAAATAATAGGAAAGAATGACTTTTGTTAAAAGTCATTCTTTTTCATTTTGTTCATTTTCTTGAATAATTAAATTAGTAATTTCTCGTGATTCCGTATTTTTAGCGAGTTCAGTTTTAAAAGTATAATGCTGATCATAGGCTGTTGTAAAAAAGCAAGAATATAATACATCTAAAATAAGTGAGATGGATTCTAGTGAAGAATAAGCACCAATTTTTGAATATGATTTTTCTCTTGTTGTAACCCGTAAAACAATATCAGCTAATCGAGTTAAACTATTTTCACCAATACTTGTTATTGCGATAATAGGGACATTCTTTTTCTTTAAAATATTAGCAATTTTAATAATTTCACCAGATTCTCCAGAATATGAAAGACAAATTCCTAAATCATTAGAATTGGCCATCATTGCTTCTTGATAGATATTGCTATTTAACACAAAAACTTCAGCATTTTTACCGATGTGGCGTAATTTAAAAACAAATTCTTCAGCTGGAAATGATAAATTAGAAACACCAAAAACTTTAACAGTATTACTTTTTTGTAATGCTCTCACTGCTTTTTGCAGTGTATCGTGATGAATTAATGAAAGGGTATCATTAAGACTTTCAGTTTTTAACTGTGTTATTTTGTTAGCGATATTCATAATTGAATCTGTTTTTAAAAAAGGTTGATTGGCATCTATATTTAAATGACTTTTGTGCAAATATTGAACTTCTTCTAAAAAGGCGTTTTTAAAATTATTATAACCACTGAATCCTAATTTTTTAGAAATTCTAACCAATAGCGATGGTGAAGTATATGTTTCACCAGCAATCATCGTTGTCGAATAATCTTTTATTCGCTCTTGTTTTGTTAAGATAAAATCAATAACTATTTCTTCACTTGGAGAAAATTTTGTGTTTTTCATTTTTTCTTGTAATAGCATTGCTCGCCCTCCTGGTATTATCGTTTCTATTATATTCTATCATAACAAATATGATAAGCAATGGATTAAGCAAAGCGGTTTGTAAAAGGCTTTTACAAATGATACTTGTATTTATAAAGATAAATGAGAAAGCTTTTCTAAAAGGATAAAACTAGCTTTAATGTCATCTTTGTTTGAATTAAGATAGGTTTATCAAAAGGAGGAAGATTTATGAAAGTAGTTGTTATTGGGGCATGTGGACATATCGGTTCATATTTAGTGCCTAAATTAGTGAAGGGAGGGTTTAAAGTTGTAGCAATTAGTCGGGGTAAAAGTAAGCCATACATAAATGATCCTGCTTGGAAGATGGTAGAACAAGTAGTTTTAGATCGTAATAAAGATGAAGACTTTGCTTATAAAGTTGCTAAAATGAATGCTGATATTGTTGTAGACTTAATCAACTTTAATATCGAAGATACGAAAAAAATGGTTACAGCATTGAAGGAAATTAAGATATCTCATTATTTATATTGTTCATCGATTTGGGCTCATGGTCGAGCAGAATTTTTACCAGCTGATCCAAATAGTTTAAAAGAGCCTTTGGATGATTATGGAGTTGATAAATATCAAAGTGAGTTGTATTTAAAAGAACAGTATCGCAAAAATGGTTTTCCAGCAACGATAATTATGCCAGGTCAAATTTCTGGACCAGGCTGGACAATTATTAATCCTCTTGGGAATACAGACTTTTCAGTATTTCAAAAAATTGCAAATGGGCAGGAAATCTATTTACCAAATTTAGGTATGGAAACTTTACATCATGTCCATGGTGATGATGTTGCGCAAATGTTTTATCAGGCAATCACTCATAGAAATCAAGCATTAGGAGAGAGTTTTCATGCGGTTGAAAGAGAATCAATGACTTTATATGGGTATGCTAAAGCAATGTACCGTTATTTTAATCAAGAGCCTAAAATTAAATTTTTGTCATGGGAAAAATGGTGTAAATATGTTAATGATGATGAATTAATAGATCATACTTATTATCATATTGCAAGAAGTGGGGAATATAGTATTGAAAATGCACAAAAATTGTTAGAATATTCACCTAAATATACAACCTTAGAAACAGTGGAACAAGCAGTAGCCAGCTATATTGAAAGAGGGATTATTACCTTATAATTAAGAATAAATATAAATAAAAAGAGCATAATGATTTTATAGAATAAAAGGAGCGTACAAATAATGATTGAACCAGATACTATAAAATTATTACGAGAATGTGATGCAGGGATTAAGATGGGTGCAGCTTCAATCGATGATGTTTTAGATTATGCACATGATGAAACGTTAAGACAGCATTTAATTGACTGCAAAAGAGAACATGAGCAGTTAAAAGAAGAGATTCAAACTCTTTTAGATAAGTTTCATGATGAAGGCAAAGAACCTAATCCAATGGCTAAAGGCATGTCTTGGGTCAAGACAAATGCTAAATTGGTTATGCATGAATCTGATCAAACGATTGCCGATCTAATAACTGATGGATGCAATATGGGAGTAAAATCTCTTAATAAATATCTTAATCAATATGAAGCAGCTGATGAAAAAACGAAAGATATTACAAAAAGATTAATTAATCTTGAGGAAAAATTAGTAATTGATATTCGGCAGTTTTTATAAATAGCAAAAAGCCTTTTACATATAGTAAATGGCTTTTTTTATTACCTGTTCAAATTGAAAATTTGAACATATAGACTTAAGTCAGTTGAGCATACG